>JACLAB010015861.1_pt1 | contig 22291 bp, 20 predicted proteins | sample 8027921 | NCBI WGS metagenome assembly JACLAB01 (sample SAMN15725117, study PRJNA655200) | protist metagenome | isolation source: fluorescence activated cell sorting (FACS) single amplified genomes of... | place: USA: West Boothbay Harbor, Gulf of Maine | collected 2000-07-19
CGGCGTCGTCGAGTGTCGGGCGAGTGTCGGGCGCCGTCGTCGATGGATGTGAAGAGGCCATGGATAGACGGACGAGTCATGATTCGATTTTCTAAACCCTAGGCATCTCGGGTGAAAAAAATCCGGCGCGTTTCAATACTGAAAACACATACGTTTTACTTCTTCCGAGACCCGCCCGACAGTTGGTCTCCTCGGAGGAGAAAGACGCAACGGTCGACACACGCGCGCGCGACGCGTGTGAGCGAGTCGACGCGACCGAGGCGACGCCGATAAAAGTGCCGAGACGACGAAGAGGAACTCTTTGTGCGAACGAGCGCTCGAACGAGTGAGGACGGAGACGTGAAAGAGGACGAGGCGCGAGGACGATGGAAAAGGAGGAAGTGCCTACGGTGAGCCTCGAGCTTTACGAAAAGGACTTTGCGGGGTTCGTGCGGGCGCTGGGTGAGGCGTACGAGCGGTACGGGTTCGTGATTTTGGAAAACCATGGAATTCCGCAAGAGATGATTGAGCGCGCGATGGATCGTTCCAAGGCGTTCTTCGCGTGTGAGGAGTCGTGTAAGAAGAAATATACGCTCACCGGTTTGGGCGGCGCGCGTGGGTACACCGCGTTCGGTGTAGAGACGGCTAAGGGTGCCGAAGCTCCGGGTAAGTGTGCGGTTTTGTATTCATTTTTTATTTTCTTAGTCTTTTCTCGCCGCGTGTGCTGCTCGAACGACTGGCAAACCGAACGACTGACGCGTGCGCCATATCCAAACAGACTTGAAGGAGTTTTGGCACCTGGGACGAGATTTGCCTTCCGGGCACCGTTACGAGTCCAAGATGCCTCCGAACGTGGACGACGTGACCGAAGTCGAAGGTTTCAGTGAGATGAACAAAAAGATCTTCTATGCGCTCGATCAGCTCGGAAATAGAGTTCTAGAAGCATTGGCTGTTCACCTAGAACAACCTCGAGACTATTTCGCCGACAAGGTGGACGAGGGGAATAGCATTTTGCGCATCATCCACTACCCTCCGATCCCATCGCATGCGGCAGGAAGGGTGCGGGCAGGAGCACACGAAGATATCAACTTGATCACGCTTCTTTTGGGAGCAGATGAGGGTGGACTCCAGATTTTGCGTAAGGATGGTAAGTGGCTCGAAGTCAATCCTCCGCCTGGGTGCGTGACTTGCAACATCGGCGACATGTTGCAAAGACTTTCAAACCATAAGCTTCCGTCTACCACTCATCGAGTAGTGAATCCACCCGCTGAGCGTGCGCACGTCCCACGATATTCGATGCCATTCTTCTTGCATCCAAATCCCGATTTTGTCATTGATACGCTTGCGTCATGCATCTCAGATGAACACCCGAACCGCTATCCAGAGCCCATTAGCTCTGATGATTATTTGCAAGAGCGTCTTCGCGAGATCAAGCTTAAGAGTTGAGTGAGCAACAGAGTGCATGGAGGAACTGAAGAAACGATTTGATGACGAGTCAACGAGCATTAGAAGCAGTAGCAAACTAGAGAAAATGATAACTCACAATTTTTTTCTACGCACAAGAAAGACTCCTGAGTTCGTCGTGCTGAATAAGGAGCTCCTCGATTTGTGGAGATTCGTGCTCCACTGCTTTACAAATGTGTGTCTCGATGTCGTACACCTCTAAAAACTCTTTGCATGTGAACAGAACAGCCGAGTGATCCAGACTGAGCAAGTTCTGTTCTATTTGCACGGTATCAGGTTCTTCTGTGAGCAATTCACGAGTCACAAAAGCCAAAGCGTTGGCAACCTCAACTTCCGAATCGCACTTTTGAGTCGACTGTCCGCGTTGCGATGAATTGTTCGCATTCAATATCACTTCAACACTGCCAAAGACGCGCCTGACTCCTTCTTGTGAGACACACACGTAAGCATCTTTGAAATGACGAGCGAAGTACCGTAGTATGGTATTCGAGTGGCTGAATGAGCTTTCTAGCACCAGCACAAATGAACATTCGCACTGAACTAAGCGACCACTGTACGCTGAGGACTCGAGTAGATCTGACGTGAGTAAGCTCACTGCTTCACTGAAGTTCTGTTGATCCCTTTCACTTTCCTCCATTCGCTTGAAAATGACCAATCTACACACCTCATTGCAGCCGTCTTCGTCTCCGGAGTTTTCTAGCAGGGCTTTCGCACTTCGAATGCGGTCGAGATCGCAATCGAAGGAACCCATGCCGTCTTTGCGGCGCAACTTCTAAAAATATGCACCAGCGGCCGGTCACCTTGGGACAACAAACAATCTCTCGGAGATCTTACGATTGTGCAAAGAATCAAAGTAATAAATGTCTCCTTCTACTTTGCCAAAGTCTCCCTCGTATGTGGTGTGCAGTTCTGGGACGACTAGCAACTCGTTTAGTACTGAAGTATCGAGCAGCGCCAGAAGGAGGAGGTGGATGCGCTCACCGAGGAGTGCGAACAGCTGGTGGAAGAGATGACGCTCGCCTTGTTGCCAAAGGACCCCATGGACGAGAAGAACATCATGTTGGAAATCCGCGCGGGAACCGGAGGTGATGAGGCTGGAATCTGGGCAGGAGACTTGTACAGAATGTACATGCGTTTTGCCGAGCGAGAGGGCTGGCAAACGTCGGTTGTGACTAACAACCCCGCCGACGCCGGCGGGTACAAGGAAATCGTCGTGGAAGTCAAGGGGGACGACGTCTACAGCAACTTGAAGTGGGAGGCTGGTGTGCACCGCGTGCAGCGTGTTCCAGCAACTGAAACACAAGGCCGTATTCAGACGTCGACGGCAACCGTGGCTGTGATGCCGGAAGTCGATGAAGTGCAGGTGAAGATTGACGACAACGACCTTGAAATTAGCACCGCTAGAAGCGGTGGCGCCGGAGGTCAAAACGTCAACAAGGTTGAAACCGCGATTGATTTGGTTCACAAACCGACGGGTATTCGTGTCTTCTGTACCGAGGAGCGCACCCAGTTGAAGAACCGCATCCGAGCTATGCAAATCCTTCGCTCAAAGTTGTATGAGATCCAGGTTGAGGAACAAGCCAAGGCAGAAGCGGATAAGCGCAAATCGCAGGTTGGTTCGGGATCTCGCTCGGAGAAGATTAGAACCTACAACTGGAAGGATAGCCGCGTGTCTGATCATCGCATTGGCACCAACTTCGCTTTGCAAACTTTCTTAGATGGGGATATCAAGGGAGCAATTGGTGGCATGCAGGCGCTTGAGCAAGAAGAAAAGCTCAAGGCTCTCAATGAAGAGATGGGCGCCTCTGCTTAAAACGCTTTTTTATCACATTCTTTTAACGTTGTATTCAAAGCGCAAGTCAACGCATATGTGAACGCACGTCAACTCGTGACCTTCGAAAAAATTTCTGACGCGAAAAGCTAAAAATAACACTACTTCAGAGCTTGACATGCAGAACGCGCCCCCGTCATGTAACTTTGGCTTTGACTTTCATAGACGTCGAAACTTGATCCACGTTTCAGAATCTATCGTCGCCTATGTCGTCGATAATCTTCTCACGCTGCTCGATGTTGAAACGAGAGAAGAACGCTACATTCGTAGCCCAACTGGTGGTCAAATTGGCATGGTTGCGGTGAGTCCGGCGAAGGATTTCATCGCCGTGGGCGAAAACGGCGCGTCACCGCGAATTTCAGTATACACTTACCCCGAATTCCAGCTTCACAGCACGCTTTCCGGCGACGCAACATCGAGTTACTCGGCAGGAACATTCTCCTCGGATGGGCGTCTTTTTGCGAGCGTGAGCGGCGCTCCAGATTACTGGCTTACGTTGTGGGATTGGAAAGCACAAGCTCTCACGCTTCGCGCAAAAACATACGGACAAGATATTTACAATGTTAAATTTGCATCAGCCAACGATGAAAGCATGATGACGTACGGAACAGGTCATATCCAATTTTGGCAGATGGTCAAGACATTTACAGGACTTAAACTCAAAGGTTCTCTTGGGAAGTTCAACGGCGAGCCTTTGTCGAACATAACTGGAGCGCTAGAGCTCAAAACTGATGCGCGCGTGTTGACAAGCACTGAGTATGGTGATTTACTGATTTGGAGGCGAGGTAAAGTAGAGATGAAGGTGATGCGGAAGCATCTTTGTGGGAAGGTGGAAAACTGTCACGCCGGAGCTATTGAAAGCATCAGCTACATCGATGATGGCGCAAGAATTTTGACGGCTGGAGAAGACGGGGCGATCCGTAGCTGGAGCGTCGAATGCATTCAAAATCTTATATCCAAGGCATCAAGTAACATCATTCATCTCGAGCCCGTCACGGAGACTACACGATCTGGCGGCCACTTACGCCACATGTGCACCTTGGATCATGAGCGATGCGTCATTCAAGACATGGGTAATGGACTGATCTTGTTGATGCGCAACGACTCGTTATCAGCTGTAAAATGTGCACATACTGGTCGAATCAACGGCTGCGTACCATCTTTGAAAACCGAGCACTTCGTGACTTGTGGACAAGATGGAGGAGTACATTGCTACGACTACATCTCTCGTCGCATGTGCTATGGAAGACGTTTCTCCAGTAGCGCAACGACACTTGTCAATGTACCGATTTGTATTGACGAGAACGGCAGATTATTCATCGTTGGATTTGAAGACGGATTCATCCGCATCTTGGCTCGAAATCATAAACAGTGGCGATTGGTTAGCGTGAGTAGGCCGCACAAATCTGCTGTACTGGATCTGAGTTGGAGCCAAACAGCAAGCCACTTCGCGGTGCTCGGTGCAGACAACACTGCATTTGTGTTCACGTCACGTTGGTCAAAAAGCGAAGTAGAGCTTGAACCTTTGGGGTTTGTGGTACTCGAGAACACAGTGAAAAGGATATTTTGGGATGATTCAGGCAATCTAATCGCAGATCTGGGTGATACTTTGCACTGTTACGACGTGCACGAGATACAGCTATCTTTGACGAGAGATTCATATCGACTCGACGCAAAATGCACAACGCGCGTGAATCACAGTGAATATATTCAAGGTGACTTTCGAAGGGTAATGTCTCACGACAAGTCTCACGAGGTGATCATGTCTCGCTCAGGGTCTTTCGAAGTGCACGCATTGACACAGCTGGCTACGATTGGAAGAAATGATCCACTCGAGTTGTTGCCAGTGCACGAAGCCGAGGATAAACTACCTGAAGAGACTTTGTCAATCGAAGAGGAGCTCAAACACAGGCTAAAAGTACATTCCAGCGAAAAAGAGGCCGTTTCAAGGATCAGACTCGCCAGTTTGATCTCGATGTGCCAGTGCGAGTTTGATTCGCTCCTAGAGGAAAACAATCAGTTGGATCGTAAAAGTCAATTGCCATACACTGCTTTATTCGTAGACGCGGCGAAAGTTGATGAGATTCGAGAAAAAGTCACGGCAAACGTCGCCAATTCTCAACATGAGTTGCAGAGACTGGTGGTCCAGGGTGAAAAACTGGCGAAACAGCTTCAGACAAAGTATTTTGATAAGCTCGCCGCATTGCCTGAATCTGTACAATTTTCCGGGATGAAATGCACATCTTTTGCATTGAGAGCGCCACACGCCGCAAAGTTATCTAACGATCAAGATGATTTACTCACAGCTGAATCAATTGTGACTCACAAATCTGTAGAAACTGACGACTGCGAAAAGGTGGACACTATGGAGATGAAAGACGACGACAAGAAAATTGCTGTCACGAGTCTGCAAGAACGACGTCGACACGAAAGAATTTTGCGGAGAAAAGAGTTAGAAAACGTTCTCAATTCGAAACCAACCCCTAAAAATCACGTGGGTTATGTTGAACAAGAAGAAGACATGGTGTTTCGATTGAGATGTGATCCCGACGCAAAAGTCTCTTCTTCTGAGAATTTGACAACCCGTGGGAAGTTACAAGAACTTGAAAGTATAGACGATGAGATTGCCTTGCGTCAAAATCAATTCAATGCGAGTTTCGATATATTCAAGCGATCAGATTCGAAGAGAATGGATGACTTTATTTCGTTGTGCTACGCAAAGGCTGATGCTCTAATGAAGTGCAAGCTCATGCAACTCGGACGACTTGTTGTCAGGGAAGAATTGAATAGGATGCCCGAATATGACGCCAAAACGTCTGAAAATCAATCGAAAGCGCGAGAAGCGCAAGAAGCAATTAGAATAGCGAGAGAAGCAGTGTCCGAAGCAGAGGTCGAAGTCGTCAAGGAAGAGGAGGCATTGGAAATGAAAAAAAAGTTGGAAGTCAAAATCAATGACGACTTCGAGAAATTACTCTCACCTGGAGTATCAAGGGCAGCCATACTGAAGGTATTTCATAAACGCATCGTAAATAAAGTTAAAGAAAGTAAGACGGAAGGTGCATGTGAAGACTCCGAATCAGAATCAGATTTTGACGATGATACGTATTACTCTTCATCCGATAATGAAAACGCTCCTCTGGCTTGTGATGCCCTACTGCACGAACGTGTATGTGAGCTCAGGCTGAGTAGAAACAATGTTTTGGATGATATATCAAACATGAATAGATCGCTAGAGTCGAAGATGAAGACGCTAGAGTCTGCTGTAAAGAAGCTGCGTGCTGCGGAAGGTAGAGCACATTCAATCGCACAAGCCACGGCGTCATTTGAGAAACTCAAGCAGCAAAGCCTCAACGACATTGAAACTGCTTTCATCTTACCAGTAAGTTGTGTAGACACCGAAAACATGACTGTCAAGGATGGATCGAAAATGCTACTTTTTTCAAAGTCCAAATTAGCAGAACTCAAGAGTCAAATAGCGACGTGGGATGCAGAAACGCAGAAATTAAAACGGCAACAGCACGATTTGAAGCGCGAGCACCTCACACTACTCACGGAGTGCTCAGAGAAGGCGGCAAAATTGAAAATTCTAGAAGCCAAATATTCTGACGCTCAGATGCGAAAATTCGGCAAGCTCGCTTCTCTCGAAGACTTAGACCAGGTGATGAGTTGCGCCGAGGGAACAAATGAGCTCAGGGAGAAGTTGAGCATCCAAGGGGCAGAGAATGCGAAAGAGCTGCAAAACATCAAGCGTGAACTGAAACAAAAAGAGGAAGAGGTGATAGAACTCACGAAAATGCACACCGAACGTTTGGAAAACTTGATTCACAAGCAAGGATTTGTGCCGATGAACGTGCGTTGTGCCAACTAAATTTCCTTCCTACTTACAACACCTAATGCGCTGCGGCTAACGTGTAATTTAATGATGAGAACGACTAAACAAAATCTCCAAAGTCATCATCATCCATGATGGGTTCCACCTCGACAGATTTGGCTGGACTCTCAATCGTGAGCGCGCCAAAATTGGCAAATGGATCGACTGCAACTGCAGATGGAACGCTCGGTTCTGTGTTTTCAAGTGACAGCGAAATCAAATCAAGTTGAGGTCCAGGCTCAGCGACTGGCGTCACCTCAACGACTAAGTCACGCTCGACTTTTTCGGGTACTGGCTCAACCGTCGAAACGCTCTCGACTTCAACCCGCAAACCTTTGTCTGGCACCGAACGCTCGCGCTCCAGTCTACGTGCATACTCCTCCCATTCCGCCGGCTTCATCAAAGCTCCAGTCGCATTGCCCGCATTCAGCTCATCCATCACAATCTTCACGTATGCATCGCCATCGTCGCTTCCATCGGCGTCCTGAAGGCGCAAAAGCTTCCTCACCGCATCGACAAACTCCTCGTCTCGCGTCGCGCACAAATCTAACTCTCCGCCTCTCGCGGCGGCTTGCTCCTCAACCATCTCCGCCTCGATCGGTTTCTCCGTAATCGTCGTCGGTTGCGGTGTCACCGGATTCTCTTCTTCAAATCTGATCCCTCGCATCGTCGTCGCCGGCGTCGAAAACTCCCCGAACGTGTCGTCATCGTCATCGTCATCATCATCCTTTGCCTCAACCGTCTCCAGCCCATCCACGCCAGTCTTTGTCACCGCTTGCGGCGTCATCACCGCACCCGCGGGCGTTAAAAACTCCCCGAAATCCTCCTCCTCCTCATCGCTCTCTCTCCTCGCCTCCGTCGTCTCCATCCTCCTCGACCGCGCGTCGGTCGTCTGACGTCCGTCCACTCGCGCGCGTTCCGTTCCGTTCCGTTCCGTTCCGTTCCGTTCCGCGCCGCGCCCGCCCTCGAAACCGTCGCGTTTTCCTTCTCGAAAACGAACCCGACGATCGATCGATCGACGTTTCCACCCGATCGTTTCCGAATCACGGTTTAAACGCTCGAAAACGAACCCGACGATCGATCGAGTCCATCGAGTCCATCGAGTCCATCGGGTCCATCGACCTCGACCCGCGGGGACTCGAGCGGGGACTCGCGCGTCACTTTGGAGCGCCGCGTCGGCGCGTCGGTCGGTGTTTCAGTGCGCGCTCGCACGAGAGAGAGAGAGAGAGAGACCGAGACGGAGAGAGATGGGGGATACCTGGCACCTCTCCGCGGTGGCGTCGCTGGTGGAAAACCTCGATAAACGCCTCCTCGTGGCGCTGCGAGACGGGTCGAACATCATTGGAACGCTGAGAAGCTTTGATCAGTTTGCGAACATCGTGCTCGAGAACGCGGTGGAGAGAATCATCGTCGGTTCGCTGTATTCTGACATTCCGTTGGGATTGTACATCGTTCGAGGGGAAAACGTGGTGCTGATGGGGGACATCGACGAGCGTTTGGAGACGAGCGGGTTGACGGCGGTGGACAACGCGGAGATCATTCGGGCGAGGGAAGCGGATTCCGCCGCGGAGCAGATGAAGGGTGATATTCTCAAGCGCATGGATTTCCTGGATGAGTGAGTAAACGTTTGGGTGGGAATAGCGCGAGGATGAGTTCCGTTGGGACGATTGCGTCCGTTTGGTTTAGGCAAACAGGGGGCGAGGGCGAGAGAGGGAACGAGCGGGAACGGGAACGTAGCGACATTCTACCACGGTGCGTACGACGACGTGAGACGCGAGCGAGACTGTACACACAGAGAAAGAGGCTGGAAAATGAATGAGTTTCTTGCAGTTTCTTGGGCGGTGATGACTTATAATCATGCTAATCCTGATTATCCATGATAAACGATCGATAGGACTGAGCCCAAGGCGGAAGAGAGACTCGTTCAAACGCCGCGTGAAAGCCATGATGATTGCGCTTCGTTTTCGCATCTTGTGGTGAGAGCCGAGCTCGATGAATCCAACAATTACCAATGGATCCTTCTGACGCTTTTACGCAACCTCTCACTACGACGCGCGGATGATTTCTTTTGATTTCGTAAGACTAACCTTGCGACACGTTCTTCTCTCTCAGTGACACACCATAGTTGAGTAGTTCTTAGGACGAGTAACGTTGCGAGTGATATGTACAAATGAAGATGAAACGTAAAGTATAACAATGTGCATTTTCTTTTTTCGCGCGCTATGCATCGCATCGCTGATCAATTTTCATGTTTGTACAGCATACAACACGGTGATTCGTTTCTGTTCTACATACATTTTTGAGGGCACCCGCTTACTGCGCCGCCTTGGTTGGGTAAGACGGCGCTGTCGTGATTCCGCACTGGCCCATCTCACTCTTTACACGGCGAGCCATTCGAATAAATCCTCCCTCGCCCCACTCTTCACCCCAGGAGTTTTTCACCTTCCAGAAGTGCTTGTGGTGCTTTGGATGCGTGTGGTTGGTGTTCAAGCCATAGCCGACAACGAGAACGCCGTGGTCGACGTTACTACCGCAATCTTTGGAGTCATAAACGCCACCTTCGTACAACTGGAACGATTTTGTATCCGCCTCGATGGCGATGGATACCGGTTGCTGAGAAACAGCCTTTTCAAGCTCTTGCTCGTCTCCCGGAGGAACATCCTTGAAGCCGTCGATGTGCGCCACGTGCAGACGAAGCTTGAAGCGGTTGCACTCCTCAACCTCGGCCGAGTACGGGTACTGGCGCTCGGAATCGATGCCACCGTTATTGACAATCCACTTGAACGCGTTATCCATCAAGCCACCGTTGCAACCCATATTTTCGCGGGAGCACGACACCATTTCTTGTTCCGAGAGAGAGACAAGCTTACCGGTTCGAATTTTATGGATTCCTTCAACCGCGCCCGTGGTGGAGAACGCCCAGCACGAGCCGCACTGACCTTGATTTTTCGGTTTCGTCACTGCCCCGAGTTCGACCCAATCGATCGAGTCCGGAACATCGACGCTCGCGTACTCCCAACCCGCCTTGTACGCCGCCTCGTCTCTCGGTGCCTCTCTCTCGCCTCGAAGCGACGTCTTATACCCGAGCATCTCACGAAATTCCTCTCGCGACGTCGCCGCAAACTTATTCAGAGAAACCCAATGGGAAACCTCACCGAGGGCATACTTGGCGTTGTGTTCGACGACGTACGCCGCGTTTTCCGCGAAGATTGCCAGACGTCTCGCGTACTCCTCCACAGTCTCGTACGTCGCCCCGTGTCTCTCCATCCACGCCTCGAACCGCGCCTCCATCGACTCCATCGACGCGCTCGCCGCCGTCGCCTCCATCGTCGCCGTTTCTACCGCTCCGACGACAGGGATCTCCATCCGCGGTCGCGCCCTCGTTCGCCATCCACCGAACGCTCCTCGCGTCGGGACCGTTCGAGCCTCCGTCAACGTCGGGGTCGTTCCCAGCGCCAACAAGGCACACGTCGTCGCGACGCCGCACGCCGTCACCATTCGTCGCGATCGTCGGCGCGCGCGTCGTCGGCGTCGTTCTCCTTCGTCTTCCATCTCGTCCGTCCGTCCGGCCGTTCGTTCGTTCGTTCGCGTCGAGCGCGGCGTCGAGTGCGGTCGCTCGTCGTGTCGACTGCGTCGAGCGAGGTGCCCACGTTCGCGTTCGTTGCGTTCAAACTCAAACGGTCACTCGTGTTTTCATGGAAACAGACAGTATCTATAGTTTGAAAGATTAAAGTACAAAACATGTGTCCGAGTTTTAATCACACTTACAGAACAGGATAATCGATGGGGTAACGAATCGTCAATCGAGAGGGTAGATAAAAAAACGAGACCCCATCGAGGTGAGGACCTCGCGTCGCTCGCGTCTCGACCTCTGTCGATGCGCCCGGGTCCGCCTTTTCCGAGCGCGCGTTCGCCGAGTTCGAGACCAGCAGAGAAAGAGAAAAGATGCCGCCTAAAGCTCCCGAGTCCAAGGCCGCCAAGGCCGCCAAGGCCATGGCCGGTGGTAAGAAGAAGGCCAAGGTGCGTGCGCGACGACGCGAAGACGACGCCCCGGGATCCGGGGCTTGGTTGGGGCTTGCGAACCTCTCGGCCGATCCTCTCGCGGGAGGATGACGACGGTGGACGAGGACGAGGGACGGAGAGAGCGCTCGGATGCGATTCGGAAGATTCCGTTTCGTTTGCGACGCGCGTGTAACCCACAATCTCGTCGCTCGGGGAAATCGAACGGTGGCGAAGAGCGTGGTTGGCATCCTCGCGGTCGGCGTGCTCGAAATCGGGAGACTGACGAACGAACGCGACCCTTTCGCTGTCGATCACGCGCAGAAATGGTCCAAGGGGAAGATGAAGGAGAAGGCGAACAACCAAGTGCTTTTCGAACAGGTGCGTATCGATCGAAGAACTCGTCGCGGCGTCGCGTACACGCGGGAGGGATGCGCTCGGGATGAGTGGTCCAAGCCCTAGAGTTGAGGGCATGGCGTGGAGCGCGCGCGAAGCGCTCTGGGACGTGTCAACGACGTTTAAAGGGGATCTGAGCGTCGCGAGAGACGTTCGATAGTGATAACCAATCTGATGCGCGATACTGACGATGCTTTTTTTTGTCGCAAACTCGCAGTCCACGTACGACAAGCTCCTCGCCGAAGTCCCGAAGTACAAGATGATCACCGTGTCCATTTTGTGCGACCGCCTTCGCATCACTTGCTCCCTCGCCCGCAAGGGTATTGCCATTCTCTTGGCTAAGGGTATGATCAAGCCGCTCGTCCTCCACTCCAACCAGCACATCTACACGACCGCTGCTGTGAAGGAAGAGGCGTAAGTTGTGTCGACTTTTAGGTGTGTTTGGCGTGATTGTTTGCGCCTCGGCAGTTTAGAACTGTGAGAGGGCTTATGAATCATGGGAGAACCGCGTAGTGAGTGGAAAGATTAGTGCAATGACAAATGTTTATTTGTTCCGTAAAGCTCACGTCTCGTCCTTTGTTGCGCTATAATCCTCGATCGACTAGGCGCATGGCGCTTCTCAGACGTGGCTAGAGCTTTCAGAACCGTGCTTTTTTAGGAGCTTTCCACAGTCTCCGCCCCGCGTGTCTGAGTTTTCGCGCGTTAGCGAGCGAGCCTCATGCGAGCTCTATCCCACGCCCACGCGTGCGCGTCTTCCGTGGCTCTCTCGTGGAGAAAGAGCGACGTTCGCGCGCGCAAAGCGAAACGCGTGAGCGCTGTGGCCGAACCACTCGAAACCTGCTCTGGAGCCTGGTACGGCCCGGACATGCTCCAAAAGTCGTCCGAGTGGACTCTCATCCTCTCAGACGAGGACATAGCCGAGATTGATGACGCGCTCGCGACGTGCAAGTCGCGAGGTCTCACCGACATCGTCGAGTTGGGCCCAGACAACTTCAAGCTACCCAAACTTGGCGAGAAAATAGTCGCAATGGGCGAAGAGTTGCTCAATGGTAGAGGCTTCGCGCTCATGAGAGGGTTTCCAGTGCATCATTTCACGCGCTGGGAGGCTTGTGCGGCGTTTCACGCGATGGGGCGATACATGGGAACGTCTGTGCCGCAAAACAAGCTCGGTCACATAGTCGGCCACGTAAAGGACCTCGGGGGCGATCCGAACGATCCATTGACGAGATTATACACGACGAGTGCGGCACAACCGTATCATACAGACTCAGCAGACATTGTGGGTTTGCTGTGCCTTAGTCAAGCGACAGAAGGGGGACATTCCCAAGTGACCAGTAGCGTGGCGATTTGGAACGAGCTCGTCAAGCGTCATCCGTCAAGCGCCAGAGTCCTTGAAAGAGAGTTTGAGGTTTCACGCAAAGGCGAAATCCCTCCCGGTAAGCAGGCGACGTACAAAATTCCGATCTTTCATCGATACAAGGGAAGACTCTGTGCGATTTACGATCGATCTTTTATTCACTCGGCACTCACCATGGATGGCGTCGCGCCTTTGACCGCCGAGCAAGTGAAAGCTTTGGATGACTTGGACGCGCTCGCCTGTTCAGACGATCTTCGGCTCGACATGACGCTCGAACCAGGTGACATTCAATGGTTGCATAACCACACGACACTCCACGCGCGTTCAGCATTTAGAAATGAAGGCGGTAATCCGCGTCACCTTGTTCGATTATGGGTCTCTCCTCCCAAAGACACGGCAATGGAACTTCCACCAGTCTTTGCTGAGCGTTTCGGCACCGTGATTCCCGAACGAGGTGGTATTCGTGTCGAAGGTCAGGTCCTCTCGTGCCCGTTAGATACCGAATAGATAGCTGTGCCATTGTATTCCAACGAGTTAGCAGTAGCAAAGAAAGCGCAACTCACCGCACATCTCGCCGCGCATAGCCACAATGAGTGCTCTTCAAACCTCTTGTTTGAGCCCCACGACGGCGCGTGCCCGCGCCAGTCGACGCAACTTCTCGATTCGCGGTCACGCAGTCGTGGTCCACGCATCGTCGGTGCAGGTAGAGGCCGAGCCGTCCGCCGATGAGGTTGCAAAGGCCAAGTCCTGGCCAACTTGGGGGTGTGAAGCGAGCGAGTTCCCGTGGTCTTACGGCTCCAGCGAGACGTGCTACGTCATCGAAGGGGAAGCCATCGTGACTCCAGACGATGCATCCATTCCTCCCGTGACTCTCAAGGTTGGTACGCTCGCGACTTTCCCCGCTGGAATGAGCTGCACGTGGAAGGTTACGAAGGCGATTCGTAAGCACTACTCCTTCAACTGATAGGTTGAGCGCCCAGGTTGAGCGCACCGAGGGGAAGAATGCGAAAAAATTGTCTTATATCATTAGTATTTGTCATCACTACTAGTAGTCATCACTGAAACCATCCGTCTCGTCTCAGCTCTGTATCGTAAACTTTGGCACTACCACCTCATACCTCGACTCGCACGGACGGTCGAAAAGTATTCCGTCTCGGAGGCGACGTCGGCGCGACGCAAACGATCAAAACCGCAATCGCAGAGCGGTCTTCACCGGTCGAGCGCTCGACGCGTCCTTCGTACGGGTCGCGACTGTGGTCAATTCGGACTTGCGATGTCTGGCAGCGATTCTCGAGCGGTTAAGACGGCTGCGCTCGCATTCGCGCTCGCCGGAACCAGCGTCGGCCTCGCGCTCGCGTCTGCATCGTTTTATTCTACGTACTATGCGACGCCGAAACAGAAAAAGCTGGCGCACGGAACGTGGTACGACGCCGTGGACGACGACGGTAGAGTCAAGTCTCTAACCGCCGTCCGTAAAGAAGTGATTGCTGGTGGTATACCGAGCTCCTTGCGCGCCGAAGTCTGGAGCGTGTTGCTCGGTCTTAGAGATCCGTCATCAACGAGCGTCGAATTCGAGCAAGGAAAGCGTACTAGGCGCGAGTTGTACGAAACTTACCGACGACGGTGTAGCGAGCTGGTTGAGCTCTTGTCTAAACCGGTGCAAGGATCCGTAGCAAACCTACCCAGTGACCTCGCATCGTTCACAGAGGCTTCTAGAATCATCGCAGCGGATGCGCCGAGGACGATGTTTAGCTATGGTACATTTGCGCGCGACTGGGAGAGTGGTATTTTAAGCAGCGAAGACGAGTCAACACGCATTGATTGGCGCATTGAGCAGAGAAATCGTCTCATCAGAGTGCTTGAATCTTACGCAATCTTAGATCCGGCTATCGGCTACACGCAAGGAATGAATGATTTAGCCGCACATTTCGTTCGAGACATTAGCAACGAGTCTGAGGCCTTCTGGTGTTTCGCCAAATTCATGGGTGCCTCATACAGATGTCACTTTTTGATCAACCCGAAAGAGAGCGTGCGCTCTGAAAGCGCACAGGAAGGGGTGAGCGATCGCCTTCGGGCATTAAGTGAAATTATCAAGACTGTAGATGCACCACTGCACAAGCATTTGAAATTTCTCAACGCTCAAGAGTGCATGTTTGCGTTTAGACCTGTAGTTGTCCTGATGGCTCGTGAACTTGAAGCAGCAGAAGTCGGAATTCTTTGGGACATGCTCATCGCCGCCAAGGATAACGAGGCGACATCGAAGAAGAAGAGTGTTGGTGGGGGTGCGAGGTTGTTTCTGCACGTCGTTGCCGCAGCGCTAGTGAAAATGAGAACCCAGATCATGACGTGTAAAAAGTCTGACGAGTTGATGCAACTCATCGCGAGGAAACTACCATCGAAAAGATTTCAAGCTCACGAGCTCGTGAAAAAAGCGAGAGAGCTGATGAATATGACGAATGGACTAGGCGAAGCAATCGTAGTGACTTCTCGAGCAGAGTTGGCATTACGAAGAGCGGAAAGTACGTAAACAAAAACCTATAGCTTGTATATTGACATTTGTAAATCGCGCACTGTTTCTAAGAATAATTAATCGCCGAGTCCCCCACAGCGTAGTCACCTCTCAAATCGGTCGGTGAGAATGCCCCACCCTCAGGCACTCTGGTCAAGTCGATGCATCGGACCTCGCCCAGGGCGAAGGGATAATCGAGATGATGCCTAGATAAATCGGTTCCATTGAGAGCGGCGGCGAATACGCTGAGAGTGTCTTGGTGCGACACGATGATGACATCTTCTCCGTAATACGTCGCTTCAAGACGAGTAAATGCCTCCAAGGCGCGTCTATAGAGGTCTTGACACGACTCTACGCTCGCGCTCGGCTGAAGAGAAGACGGCACTGGCGGTGGAGTGCTCGTCGGATCGTTCAAGTCGTTCGACCAGACGTCGTCCCACGCCGTTTGCGGTCCGAAATCCAAAGCACCCATCTTCCTAGGGTCAAGAAGCCCGCTAAATTCCGTTCTCATTTGCGAAAACAACAAACCAATCTCCTCTCTGAGAACCAAGGCGGATTGAAAACTCCGCTGAAAATTGGAAGTGTACAACCAAGCTGGGGCGCCGTCGTACTCATTCATGATCCTCTTCGCCGCCTCTTGCATCTGAATCCTCCCCGTTCGCGTCAGCCCGAACGTCGCGTCGTACTTGAAACTCGGATTGGATAAAATTTCCCCGCGCACATCCAACACCGATTCTCCGTGTCGCACGAAAAAATACCTATTGTGCAACCGCGAAGGCAAATCGATGAACGCCTCGGCTTCCCTCGGCGCCCCGAGCGTCGCGACCGTCGTCAACGCGCACGCCGACGCCCCTCGAAACAGCCCCCGCCTCGTATACACCACATCACTCGTTTCTTCGCTCATCCGCAATCTTCCGCGGTCGTCGTCCTCAACGCTCCAGGATGTTGACTTCGCCTCAACCATCATCATCTTGTTCCCGCACCGACGCACCCCGTCTCTTCTCCGCAAACTTTTTCCTCGTCCCGGAACCCATCGTCGACCGATCCGCGACGACACCGAACACGACGACGCCGTCGTCGTCGTCGTGGACATCCCGCGTCTCCCTCTCGCGCGTCTCCGTCTCCGTCTCAACCAACCAACCAACCAACCAACCAACCGACTGACGACGCGACACACACACACGCACACACGTACAATCACACAAACAAGACCAACTGTACGTGTTTCCATAACCCACGTTTCTTATCATTTAGACTACTTTTAAACACATTACGAGAGGACACATGGATTTCAGGTACGCCACCAATGTTACAAAACTGACACCGCCTCGGTCCCGCCCTCGCGCGGGCTCTCGACGACGGCAGAGAACGACGACGCCGCTCGCGACGGCGGGACGACGACGATGGGACGACGACGACGAGACGAAGAAGAGAGCGAGGAGGAGGTTGATGACGACGACGAGGAACTCCTAGAGGTCGGAGGGTCCGGATCGGACGACGACGACGACGACGAAGGGGTCGAGGATGATGACGGAGAGGAGAATGACGGCGGGGGTTCAGCGGGAGAGGTTGATGACGACGACGAACTCGAGGCTGAGATGGCGGCGTTGGAGGCGATAAAAAGGGAACGGGCGGCGAAGAGCGCGGCGGGGAAAGGGTTAAAGACGTTTGTGAACAATGCGGCCGGGTTGGAGGCGAGTTTGGAAGGTATGTTGCGTGTTTTAGGCGGTGACGCGCGCGCGCGAGAGAGGAGAGACGAGCGACGGCTGGACAAACTGGACCGGTTTGTATGGTTTTAGCTTTGGAGCGGGAAGACTGACTTTGGGATGCTTTCGTTTCGTTGATATAGATTTCCGATGGACGCACAAGGCGCATTGGATCGATCACATGGCCATCACGGGCTCTAATACCGATCGTGTGGTCGATGTGAACGACGACTTGACGCGCGAAACCTTCTTTTACGAGCGCGCGCTCGAGTCGGCGAACGAGTGCGTTCGCAAGCTCAAGGATTTGGACGTGCCGGTGAGAAGACCGGATGATTACTATGCCGAAATGGTGAAGAGCGATGAACACATGAAGCGCGTGCGGAGTGAGCTGTTACACGAGCAACAACAGCTGGAAATTCGCGAGGAACGACGCAAGGCGCGCGAGGCGAAGAAGTTTGGCAAGCAAGTGCAGGCGGAGAAGGTCAAGCAGCGTACTCTGGATAAAAAGGCTCAAATTAAGAGCTTGGATAAGTGGCGCAAGATGCGACAAAAGAGTGGGTTTGCGGATGATGGCAAGGCGCCGTTCGATGGGGCGGATGACGGTAGACGCGGGAGTAAACGCGCGGCGAGGGATGCTAAATTTGGATTTGGCGGTCGTAAAAAGGTGCGTTGGTTCGCTTGTTTGATCGAGCGAGCATTTTATCCTCTTCTCCTTCTTCTTTTCTTTTTTTGTTTCTTCCTAGGTGGGGCTCGGGGTGCTGCCCGCATCCCGAGTATCCAACGCGATGAGGCGCCAAGCATCTACGGCGTATATCTCTGCGTAAACACCTTAAATAAATCTGTCGGTCGTAGGCTCCTCTCACGAGGACGCCTCCCGACGGGAAGGACCATATTCCATTGCCTAGACGGGCGCAACGTCGTTGCAATTACGTCACGGGACAGACCATGGACCTGCCATTCAGCACTTTCATTCTCATTCATTTTTGTTTTTTTTCTTTCTTTCCCCATCAAAGACGACGTGCCACTGACTCTCTGATTTTTCCTTCTTTGCAGGTGGCCAAGCGCAACGACAAGTTCAGCGCCAACGACATGTCTGGGTACAAGCCGTCCTCCTTTGATAAGGATTTCCGATCAGGAAAAGGCGGCAACTACGCCCCGAGAGCGGGCACAAAAGGAGGTAGAGGCGGTCGCGGGAGGCGTTGATGACACCAAACGCGCTTTAAGTACTTAGATACAACAACAATAAACGACTAAAGTAGACAAGACTAGAAGACATTTTTTACTCACGACAGAAACCGATCGTCATGCGTTTCATCACCCAACCTGCACACGTCCCGTTTTCCTAAAACCGCGTACCGATTATTCGCCACTAAATCATACACCGCATCGCCCAACATCCTCGGGACGAAGACGCGTCCCAACGCGCTTAATTGCGGAAACGGCGCTCGCAAGCGCTTTGCGATGGCTAAAATCGCGTCGCTCTTCACCCTCGCCACCCCTCCTCTCTCCACGAAGACGATGGATGAGATATCGTCCGCATCCCTCCCGGCGCGCACCAACATTGCACGTCCAGCGTCGCTCTGTAACGCCGCGAATCGAAGCGACCCACGACCGGTGACGTCGGCGTCGTATTCAATCGCAAAGTTGACTGCCGAGTTGCAGAGGTTGCAGACGCCATCGTACAAGATGACACCTCGTTCGTCGTCGTCGGTAAACCACTGCGAGTCATCGACGGTTCCCGAACGACGACGCATCGCGTGCACACTTCGTCGTCGTGGTTTATTGAACGTCATCGTCGTCGTCGTCGTCGTGGATGGATGTCGTTTGAGTGTTTGCATTTTTTGACGTCGTCGTGCGTCACTCTGTGCAGCGTGTTGAGGTGCTCGCATGCGAACGAGCCGTGTCGTGAACCTGCCGACGATCATCGTCGTCGGACGGCACGCGCGACGACGTCGAGAGACGACGACGGTGAGGATGACGACGGTCGCTCGCGCGAAAAGGGTGGGCGATGACGACGGTGCGATGACGACGCCAATGACTGGAGAAAAGATGTCAAAGGAGGAAGAGAAAGGCTGTCGCCGCCGCGCGAGAGTGTGTGTCGTCGGAGCGGGGGCGGCGGGATTGGCGGCGATACGGGCGTTACGATTGGAATCGCACGATGTCGTCGCGTATGAACTCGCGAGTGAAGAAGGCGGGACGTGGAGGTACTCGGAAAGCGTGGAGCTGGACGACGTCGCGGGCGAACGCGAGGACCGAGCGCGAGTGCACGGATCCATGTACGCGTCGCTTCGGACCAATCTGCCGAGGGAGGTGATGGGGTTTGAGGAGTTTCCATTCTCGATGCGCGCGCACGCCGGGGATGCGCGAAGGTTTTGTGGACACCGGGAGGTGCAGAGTTACTTGAAGCGGTACGCGCAGACGTTCGGGTTGACTCGAGACGTCGAGTACGATAGGCGAGTGGTGCGCGTCGAGCGCGTGGTGAGGGAAAACGCACTCGAGGAGGAGAGGTGGTCGAGTCAGTGGTCGGTGACGACGGCGTCTTCGAGATGCCGTGATGTCGTGGATACGAAGACGGAGATGTTCGACGCCGTCGTCGTGGCTAATGGTCACTACTCTGAACCGCGCGTGCCAGAGTTTAAAGGCGCGCTCGAGTGGCCGGGAAAGCGCGTGCACAGTCACAATTATCGCGTACCGGATGAGTTTGCGGGCAAGAAGGTTTTGCTCATCGGCGCCATGGCGAGTGGGGAAGACTTGAGCAGAGAGATTGGATTGGTTGCGGATAAAGTTTACCTCTCGGCACGAACATGGCAAAATCCGGCGTGGGCGCACGCGACGGAGGGAATCGGTGCGCGTGGGAACATTTTCCGAAAACCTAACGTCGCTCAATTTAACCGAGATGGGTCGATTGAATTCGAAGACGGCTCTATCGCGCCCGAGTGCGATGTGTGCATGTACTGCACGGGATACAAGTACGCATTTCCCTTTCTTCCAGACGGTGTGGTTCGCGTTGAGGATAACTGCGTCTCTCCTCTGTACGAGCACTGTATCGCGGCGAACGCCCTGTCGATGTCCTTCATCGGATTGCCGTGGAAGGTGGTTCCTTTCCCGATGTTTGAGTTGCAAGCGCGATGGATTGCGCGAATGCTTTCCGGCGCCGTACCGATGCCGAGCGCGGACGAGGCGCTTCGCGGCGCGGCGGCGCTCGAGTCCCAGTTGGAGCCAAACGGTCCGCTGCCTCGACGTCATGCACACTGTTTCGGTGACGCGCAATTTGAATACAACGATCGCATGGCCAAGTTGGCTGGCGTCGCGCCGCACGCTGGATGGCGTGCGCGCATGTACAAAGCCACCGGGCTCAACAAACGTGCCAATCCGGAAACCTACCGTGACGCGGAGATGCCGGACGCTGAGGAGCTCGAGGCGGCTGAAAAAGAATTCAAATCCATTGATATTGTTTACGTAGAAGCGAATTGAAGCTGTTGTGCATTGTATAAGTATACTAATCATTGACATGTGTCCTAAGTTGTTGTTTAAGCAAACTCGCGAAGAATATTGCCGAGACCGATTCTCGAGCTCTGCATGAAGGATGAAAGGAGGCCTTCTCGTTCTTCATCTTCCAGCGTATCGGGCTCAATCTCACCCCAGTCAATCTTACTCTTGGTACCGTCAGCATTCAAGCCGCCACGAAGCGTCGGGAGGCTGACTGGAAGGTATGTGAAACGAGCGATGGGCTTGGAGCTTGCCGTCGCCGAGCTTGCGCCGCCCGCAGGCTTGATGGACGTATCTTGGTACAGGTTCTCCAATTGCACGAACCCACCGAGCAACACTGCGCACCGGCGGTAGGCGCGACGTTCGTTCTCCCAGAGAAAAGGTTCGTACGTCGCCCAGTCGATCGGATCGAGCGCGCTCATGAGTTGCTTTTGCAGATTAGCAACATCCGTCGACGACGATTCGGCGAGGATATCCGCGGCAAACTTGATGTCAAAAAGCACCTGCAGAGTCCCCTTTTCGGAGAAACGAACTCGGCCAATCACGTCAGAGTAAGCTTGGATGATTGTTTGCGCGATCGAAAAGGCGAGCATGCGCGTGATTGACTTGGAAAGCAAGTGTCCACCGATGCGCTGCGCCTCCTGCAGAGCTCCGTGCAAGGCAGTCACCACGTACGACGACGCGTTGGTCGGAAGTCGAAGGCTCAATCCCTCGCTGCTTCCGCCAGAAACCTCTTCCCAGTGGATCGGTACCGCCTCGGATACGAGCGCGGGGTCGCGCATGATGGAATCTCTAAATCCACCGAGCAAATCGTCGGTACACTTTGTCACCCACGCCCGGTAACCGACATTCATCACCGTCTCAAACTCCTTCTTGACGCCTTCAATTTTTGGATTCACCGGCTCATTTGGTTGGTTCATCCCTCTCAGCGTTCTCACTGGCTTGACAATCAATTCCGCTGATTCGTTGTACTTTGTCCACGTGTCCACAGGCTTCAACAGGATGTTTGTCTCCTTGGCGACATCCACGATGGCTTGCGCCAGATGTCCAACCATGAGTGCGCAGGAAACTTCCGAACTCGTTTTGAGTTTGTTGAGCAAGTGATGCGCGAGCTCGATCAAACCTTTGTGAGCGCACGTCTGAATATGCTCTGCTAAGCTAGCTAGTCTACCCTCGGCTTCAACGACACCACCTAGTTGGACACCTTGAAGCATCAACGCATCCTTGCGCACCGCGAGCATCGTGGCGTTCAAAGATTGAGCCACAGCCCGAGCGTGCTTTACATCCTCTGGAATCGCAAGCTTTGCATCCTTGGACGTATCCGACCAGACGGATAAGTCGCCTCGCGCGTTCGCGTCCGCCTTTCTCATCGCCTCTGCCACGGCACCATCGACTTGCGGCTTGATGTGCGCGAACGACAACGACTTTTTAAAGAGGGCGAAACCTTGCTGAAGCCACGGGTACGCGAAAAGGATGGACCAGAGACTGAGCTTGTGCTTGAACAGCGCCTTGCACGTGTCTTCCCACGCCTTGTCATCGCTCGACAGCGCAACCTCGAGCTCGACGAGTTCTTCGCACGAAGAAATCTTACCAAACACAGCCACGCCTCGCCGCGAAATGTCGTCGGCGAGACGATTTAACCAAGCGGTACAAGCTTCTCGCACAGCGTCTTCGCTCAGACTCTCGAGCT
>JACLAB010016768.1_pt1 | contig 22286 bp, 12 predicted proteins | sample 8027921 | NCBI WGS metagenome assembly JACLAB01 (sample SAMN15725117, study PRJNA655200) | protist metagenome | isolation source: fluorescence activated cell sorting (FACS) single amplified genomes of... | place: USA: West Boothbay Harbor, Gulf of Maine | collected 2000-07-19
AGCCGGGCCGCCTCGCGAGCCGGGCGTTTCCGGAACCTCGAAAAAGAAGCAGGCTAAACATACGCGCGACGACGGAACAGACGACGTGGCTGTCCACAGCGCGGACGAGATGCGCGCGGAGACGCGTGAGACGGACGGCGCCGCGGACGGCGACGACGACGAGGACGATTCTCCAACAAACGCGACGAGAGCGCGTCGACCGCCGCCGCCGCCGGAGGTTGTCCTCCTGGACGCCGCAGACGGCTCGAAGGTGCCCATGCTCGTCTGCGCCAGCGAGGAGGAACAGACGCGAGGCAGCACTCGCGTTGGCGCTTTTCCGTCGACGGGCCGAGAAGACGCGCGAAACGCGCGAGGGGAGGGTTTAGGAACCCGCAACCGTTTTCTGCGCCCGGTGTGCGACCAGGCGTTGCCCTGGTCGGCGTCGTTCATCGGGTGCCCGGGCATAAAACACGCGGACGAGGGCCCGCTCGTGCACTTCGACTTCACTAAGTTGTTCCGCGCGGACGGCACGCGCGTGAGCGGCAACGCGCACCGCACGACGCCCCTGGAGGTGTCTCACCCGACGGACCGTAAAGCGTTCCGAGCGCGATCCACGCGGTGTCCGTGGTCGTCGGAAAACGCGCGCGCGACTTTTTTGGCCGCCCAAGACCCGGCGGCGCTGCGGGGCATACTGAGCGCGTGCGCGCCCGAGAAGGCGGTGCGCGTGAAGCGCGTGGACGGGCAGTGCGGCGCGTGCTATGCCGCGCACGTCGCGCTCATGGCCGCGGAGAGGAGAGCGGAGAAGAGCGCGAGAGGGGGGGAGTAGAAGATTTCTCTAGATCGGAGCTCGAGAGGATTCGAAAACACGCGTCCGCCGCACGTAACCTATTCGTCCCACAGAATGGGCCCACTTTCACGAAAACGCGGTTTTTGAAGAGGTGCCATCGTTTTTCAAAATCGTCGGGTGTGCCTACGCGCAAAGCCTCGCGCGCCGGGCACTCGGGCACGCGCGCCGACACGCACTCGCGCGGACGTCGTCTTCGTTCCGCCATCGGAGTCCGCATCCGGTCGCCTCACGCGCCTCCCGGTCCCAGTCGTCGCGATGTTCGCCATCGGCGGTAAGAAGGACCAGGCCAAGGCTGCCGCGCTCCGCGCGGCACCCAAGTCCGCGAGCAAGACCTCCGGCGGATCGGTTCGCCCCAGCAACCACCCCAAGCTTTCCATGTACACCGAGACGCCCTCCGCGGACATCTCTCTCGAGACGTTCGAGGCGTTCGCGCTCGACCGCATGCGCGTCCTGAAGGCGATCGACGACGGCCTGAGCCGGGGCAAGAAGCCCGCGGAGATGGAGCAACTGATGAACGAGGAAACGGGCAAGCATCTGAAGATCACCGACGTCGTGCCCGGCGACTTCTCCACACTCGGCGGCGCGCCGCTGTCTAAAGACGAGGTGAGCCACTTCGCGCTTCGTTTGGCGTATTGCCGCACGGAGGAACTCCGAAGGTGGTTCCTGTTAAACGAGTGCCAGCTGTTCAAGCACCGGTTCAACAAGTTGGACGCGTACGCCAAAGCCGCGTTTCTCGAGGAGCACGACATGGAATACAAGCCGCTTAAACCCGAGACGTTTGCCGAGAAACGGAAGGGCATCTCCGAAGTGTTGCACGGCATCATGAAGCGCGACGACGCCGAGAAGATCCTCAACGCGGGCGCCTCAGGGTTCTACGCCGTGCCTTTCGAGGAGGTGGCTGACCTCGTGCGCGGCCGACGCGTGTTCATGGCGGACGGAGAGGCGTACGTGCCTCGCGACCAGCTCACGTCGCTGGTGGTGGGCGCGTTCCGCGCGTCCCTGTCCAAGTCCCTCGCGGTGGCGTCCCGAAGGTGGGCGCAGCACGTCGCCGGCGAGGAACGAGAGAGGCTCGCGCCCGTCATCGTGTCGCTGTCGAAGCGGTACCTCGGGCGCGACTTCGGCAAACCCGGCGACGCGGGCGAGCGCGGCTCGGTCGTGACGCTGAAGGATTTACCGTCCGCGGCGAAGACTTCGTTCCCGCTTTGCGCGAAGAACCTGTTCGACGCGGTGCGGCGCGAGCACCACCTTCGGCACGAAGGCAGGCGCCAGCTGCAGCTGTACATGAAGGGCATCGGCTTGTCGCTGGAGGAGGCGATGCTGTTCTGGAAGACGGAGTTCTGCAAGAAGATCCCGGCGGAGAAGTTCGAGAAGGAGTACGCGTACGCGGTGCGGCACGCGTACGGCAAAGAGGGCAAGCGCGTGGACTACACGCCGCACACGTGCATGAAGTGCATCTCTTCTAACCCCGGCGCGGGCGAGCACCACGGCTGCCCGTACAAGACGTTCGGCGAGGAGTCTCTGACCGCGGCGCTGGGTGGCCTTTCAATCGCCCCGCACAAGGTGCGCGACATCGTGCAGAAGGCGAAGGCGCACCACTACCAGCTGGCGTGCGGCATGACGTTTGAGGCTACGCACGGGAAGACGATCGAGGAGGGCGTGCAGCACCCGAACCAGTACTTCGACGAGAGCAGGAAGGCGCTCGGGTTCGGCGCGAGCGGCAAGGAAGGAGACGAGAACAAAGAGACTGGCTCGGCGTCGCCCGTCACACCCGGAGCCGCGGGGGCGAGGCCGGCGAGACCTTCCATCCAGCCGGCGCCCGTGTCGGCGTGAAGCGGAGCATTGCTCGGAGCACGCCGAGCGAGCGAGCGAGCGTCGCTTTCGACCGATCCCGCCTTTTGCGACGAAAGCGTCGTTACAATACAATCACCACACTTTTTACCTCGACCACGAGAACGCACGACGCCACGCGTGACTTCCGCGAAACCGGTGATATCACGGCTTCACGAACCTGCCCTGCACGAAGTGCCTTTCAAACGTGATGCCCAGTTTCCGATTGGTCACCGAATGCGTGACGCGCTCGCAGCGTCCGACGAAGCCGGCGTCTTCGAAGACGCGCGTGACGAATTGTTCGTCGAAGAACACGGCCAAAGTTCCGTCGCCGCGCACGTACGCGTCCTCGTCTATTTTTTGTCCCGGTGCGAAATTTTCTGTGGAAGGTTCATCCGTCCCTTTGACGTCCTCCTTGGAGTAGTCCCGGAACAAAACCAGCCCGTTTTTTTTTAAGACTCGCGCGCACTCGCGCGCGACGCGCGCAAACGCGTCGGCGTCGAGCGCCGAGAAGAAAAACACCCCCGTGACGGCGTCCACCGATTCGTTCGCCACGAAACGCTCAGCGCCGACTTTTTCGGTCGTTAAAGGCCCTTCCGTGTTGCCGAGGTCCGCGCAAAACGCGCGGCACCGTCTGTTGTCGAACTCTTCGTCGTTTGTGAAGCACGTGATCGCCGTCGGCGAGCAGTCGACGGCGACGAAACACAAATCGAGGTTCGCGCGCATCAGCGGGAACGCGCTGTTTCCGACGCCGCAGCCGAGTTCGAGCACGAGTTTGTGGTCCCTCGAGGTTTCGTCCGGAGCGCGGGTCGTTGAAGGGTCGATCGGGTCGACCCATCGGGAGGGGTCGTCACGCACTGCACGAGGCATCAAGTCCGAAAACGCTTTGCGCAGGTAATGCCGATCCTTAAACGCGGTGACGTTCGCCGGAGGATTCTTTTCGGACGGTCCCTTCTTCCGAGAGCGTTCAGGACCGCTCGTCGCGAGCCTGTCTTTGTCGCCGCCCGAGTGCGTCCGGTAGAAGCGTTCCCAGGCGCGTGACGCGTCCGCGTTCGCGAGGGAAACGCGGCTCGACTCGGAGAACGCGCTGGCGGAGGAACACGCGCTCGTAGTCGCGGAACCTTCGCCTTCGTCCCGTGTCGCTCGGCATGGACGCGAACGAGTCGTCGGCGGCGGCGCGTGTCTTCGCCCGCGCGGCGGGTCGTCACGTCGCGCGCCCGCGGCGGAAAGACTCGCCCGTGCCGACGTCGACCACGCGAGGAAAACCATCTCACCCCTCCCCCGAAACGCACTCGCCTCCCCGGTTCCGCGCGAGCGCTCGTGCGCGTCGCGTCCGACGCGAGCGAGCCTTTTCGCGGTTCGGCACCGCCCGCTACGAACGCGTCCGCGAGATCGACCGACAGCCGAGAAAAGAAAAGAAGAGCGTTCGCGAAACGACTTTTTGACGGTTCGACGCAGACGCCCGCGCGGCGGGCGCGACGAGCGCGACGTGTCTCACGCTCACGCTCACGTGAAATTCGTCTTCACGACGTCTCTCTTCTACGTCAAAGTCCTCAGGGCGGCGGCAACTTCGCGGACAGCCGCGAGTACAGGAGCGCCATCGTCGCGAAACACGACAACAGACTCAGCGCCATCACCGTGACTCGCGGATCGCTCCTCCGGTGTTTTTTCTCTGCCGCGCCGCCGCGCTCGCCCAACCCCCGCCGGCGCGAGGGCGTGCCCCGTCCTCCACCCTCCATCGCGTCCAGGTCATCGTCCCGCTTCGCCTTCCCGCGCATGCTCTCCGGCACGGCGCCCGTCCAGCTCGGCGCGCACGACTGCACCGCCTGCATCAGCGTCGACGACCGCTTTTTGTATTTGTCCGCCGCGCCGTCCTCGCCGTCCAATCCCCCGGCGCCCCGGCGCGACGGCGAGACGTCCACCGCGACGGGCGCGGGCGCCAGACCCGTGCGGCCGATGCCGGGCACGAGACCGGCGGTCACGCCGTCGCCGGTGGGTTTCTTCGACACGAAACCGTCGCCGGATTCTTCCTCGCCCTCCACGACCAGATCCTCGATGTCCTGCAGCTCATCCATGGACGTCAGAGGCGTCATGGAGGAGGCGTGCAGCACCGCGGTCACCGACTTGAGCTGCAGGCGCGCCTTGATCAGACCCAGGAACTCGTGCCAAGTCGCGGTCTCGGAGACCCTGTGAACGCCGGGGCGTGGGTCGGGAGAGGGGAGAGGGAGGGGGTGTCAGAGGACGCAGATTCGTCGTGCACCGCGGGCGCTCGAGATGTCAGCGTGCTCTCGCGTGAACGACCGTTTGGCGTCATCCGACGCGCGCCTCGACGCGGGGCTCGCCGAAGCCTCTGAACGCACCCGAGCGCGCGCTTGCGCCTGCCGCGCGTTTTGCCGTCGCCGGGTCCCCGGAAGGACACGAACACCACGCGCTTGGACGCCTCCATCGCGAGACGCGGTCCGGGCGGGCGGCCGGCGCCCTGCGGACTGTTGGCACGTGCCGTCGGAAGCGAAGACAACAATCGGGGGCCCCCTTCGAAATCGAAACTGTCAAGGCGAGAAATCGCGCTTCCTCAGTTTTCAAACTCCCAGACTTGCGCGCGCGCGGTTTCAGCGACCGCCGCGATGAGCGACAACGGCGACGTGAACGACTTCGGGGATGTCGAGGAACCCGAGCCCGATGTCGGGGAGGACCCCTTCGGCGGGTCCGACCTCGAGCCCGTCACGGACGACGAGGAGGAGGACGACGACGGCGAGGACCTGCTGGAAAACCAGGAGATGTGCGTGATCGGCCCTTTCGTTTTTTAAAGTTGGCACCCTTCTCGTCGCGGACAAGCTTGACGCGTGCCGCGATCCCGCCCGCGCGGTTCCCCGAACGCCGCGGCTGACCTCGTTCGCTTCAAATGTCATCCGCCTTCTCCGACCCGCGTTTCCGACCGCGACAGGGATTACCGCCCGATGCCCCACCTCGATCGGTACGAGGCGGAAGGGATCGCGGAGGCGCCCGAGGACTACGACCCCGAGGCGGAGCTCGAGGCGCGCCTGCGCGCGGAGGCTGAGCTGGACGATCGCGACGCCGCGGAGGGCCGCGTCGGCGCCGGCGGCGGCGGGCGCGTGCGCCCGCGCGCGCTGGAGGCGGACGACGACGACGACCACTGGCGTCGTCAGCAGCGCCGTCGCCGCGCGGCGGACCGCGAGGCTGACGGGGAGGAGGAGGAGGAGGAGGAGGAGTTCGAGGTGGACATTGAGAATTACGAATGTCCGCTCCGCGAGTGGATCACGCGCGAGCGCACGAAGACGGAGATCCGAAGAAAGTTCTCGCGTTTCCTGCGTAAGTTCCAGGACACGGAGGACGGCGATTTAGTGTACCGCAAACGCATCCGCGAGATGTGCGTCTCGAACGGCGCTTCGCTGGAGGTTTCGTACCACGACCTCGCGACCCGCGAGCCTATGCTCGCCATCTGGGTCGCCGACGCGCCCGCGGACATGCTCGAGCTCTTCAACGAGGTGGCGAAGTCAGAGGCGCTGAAACTGTACCCCGCCTATGAAGCCATCGCCAAGGACATCTTCGTGCGGATCACGAAGCTGCCGATCGTGGACCAGATCCGCGACATCCGACAGGCGCATCTGAACTGCCTCATCAAGATCGCCGGCGTCGTCACGCGGCGCACGGGGGTGTTCCCGCAGTTACGGGAGGTGATGTACGACTGCGGGAAGTGCGGGTTCATCGTGGGACCGATCTTCCAGAACAAAAACGGGGACGAAACTCGGCCGGGGTCGTGCCCCGAGTGCCAGAGCAAAGGGCCGTGGCGCGTGAACGCGGAGAAGACGGTGTACCGTAACTACCAGAAGTTGACCCTGCAGGAAAGCCCCGGAGACGTCCCCGCGGGGCGCATCCCGCGCACGAAGGAGATCATCCTTCTGCACGATTTAATCGACCAGGCAAGGCCGGGTGATTTGGTGGAGATCACCGGCATCTACACGAACAACTTCGAGAGCTCCTTAAACCGCGCGAACGGGTTCCCGGTGTTTTCGACGTACGTCGAGGCGAACCACTTGTCGAGGAAGAGCGACGCGAACGCGGCGACGAATCTCACGGACGAGGATAAAGAGGAGATTCGTCGTTTGTCTCGGGACCCGCAGATCGCGCGGCGGATCGTGCGAAGCATCGCGCCCTCCATTCACGGGCACGACGACATCAAAGCCGGCATCGCGCTCGCGCTGTTCGGGGGACAAGAAAAGTTTGTCAAGGGCAAGACCAAGCTTCGCGGCGACATAAACATGCTGCTGCTCGGCGACCCGGGCGTCGCCAAGTCGCAGTTTTTGAAGTACGTCGAGAAAACCGCCGGACGGTGCGTGTACACTACCGGCAAAGGCGCCTCCGCGGTGGGTTTAACCGCGGCGGTGCACAAGGACCCGGTGACGCGCGAGTGGGTGTTGGAAGGGGGCGCTTTGGTGCTCGCGGACCGCGGCGTGTGCCTCATCGACGAGTTCGACAAGATGAACGACCAGGACCGCGTGTCGATCCACGAGGCGATGGAGCAGCAGAGCATCTCCATCTCCAAAGCTGGGATCGTGACGACCCTGCAAGCGAGGTGCTCGGTGATCGCGGCGGCGAACCCGGTGGGCGGCCGGTACGACTCGAGCCGCACCTTCTCGGACAACGTCGAGCTCACGGACCCCATCCTGAGCCGCTTCGACATCATGTGCGTGGTGAAGGACGTCATCGACCCGGTGCTCGACGAGCGTCTCGCGCGCTTCGTCGTCGGGTCGCACGTCCGCAGCCACCCGAGATTCGACGCCGACATCGACGTCGGGGCGAACCCGTCTATGGTCGACGCGTCGGCGGCGACGTCGGCGGATGCCGTCGAGCCCATCCCGCAGGAGACGCTGAAAAAATACATCGCGTACGCGAAGCGATTCGTGAAGCCCAAGCTGAGCTCCGGTGATTTGCCGAAGATCTCGCAGGTGTACGCCGAGCTGCGTCGCGAGTCCGTGACGCGCGAGGGCATGCCCGTGGCCGTGCGCCACGTCGAGAGCATCATCCGCATGTCCGAGGCGCGCGCGGCGATGCGGCTCAGCGAGCACGTCTCGTCCGAGGACATCGACGCCGCCATCGCGGTGATGTTAGCGTCCTTCATCGGGACGCAGAAGCTCTCCGTGCAGAAGAGCCTGCAGAAGAAGTTCGCGCGGTACACGCACTTCCACCGCGACTACGACCAGCTGCTGCTGGAGATCCTGCGCGGCATCGTGCGCGAGATGCACTATTGGGACACGGTGGGCGCGGGGGGGTCCGCCGGCGCGAGCGGCGACGGCGCGAACGCGTCGCGAGCGGAAAAGGCGGTCGCCGTGCGGTGTCGCGTGCTGGAGGACAAGGCGTCGGAGTACGGCATAAACGATCTCAGGCCGTTCTACGCGAGCGCGGCGTTCGCCAGCGCGCGGTTCGTTTTCGACGAGCAGCGGGGGGTCATCGTGCACGCCGCGGCGTGAGGCGGAGCGTCGCGGCGGGTCATCGCGACGGGTCATCGCGACGTCTCGCGTGAAAAAAACGCGTTCCGCGAATAGACACGCGTGTCGAACGCGCCGAGGCGTTTTCGCGGTTCGCGACTCATGGGCGTTCGAGGATTTGTAATTCGATGTTTCGAAGCTTTTTTTGGCGATATCTAATAGCATTTCAGTCTTGTTTTCCGGAAAAGTCCCGGTCGAATTTCCTCGGGTGTTACAAAAAAACGTCGTCGTCGTACTCCAAAAACTGTACATCGCGGTCCTCGCGGGTATCCGCGGCGCGGGGTCCCTCGGCCGCCACACGCGACGTGCGCGCGAGCACGACCGCCGATCGTTTCGTCACTCCGTGCCGAGACGCTTCTGCCGTCCCCTCGCTCTCCCGTCCACATCGGAGCCCCCGATCCCGCCTCGCGCGGAACCGAGTCTCGGTGCTACTCCGTACGCCTTTGGCAGTAGTAGAACCCGTCTCGCGATGTCCGCCGTCGAGAGGACCCCCTCGCCGGAGACGGCGCCCCTGCTGGGGCGCCGCAAGGCGGCCTCCACGTGGCCGCGCAAGACCCTCGCCGGCGCCTGCGCGGTCGCCGGCTGCGTCGCGCTCGCGGCAGCCGCCAAGGACGGCGCGCTCGGCGGCGCGGCGCAGGTGGTTTCCACGAAGCTGGGGCAATCGCTCGGGTTGACAGCGGATGGCGAGCCGACCACCCTGAACGAGCAGAACCACGAGAACTACCTGGCGCTGTTCCCCTCGCCGCCCGCGCCCTCGCCCCCTCCCGGTCCCCCCACGCCGGACATGTACCAGCACGACGGCGTCGTAGACACCGCCGAGGATTTCGTGGCTGAGGCGGAGGCCGCCGTCGAGGACGGCGCCGAGGCCACGGGCCACGTCGTCCAGGACGTCGCGGAAGTCACGGGTGACCTCGTGGTTGACGCCGGCGACACCGTCGTCGACGCCGCGGTGGTGGCCGAGAACGTCGCGGAGAAGGCTGGCGAGGCGGCGGTGGACGGCGCGAAAGCCGCCGGCGAAGCCGCCGCCGACGGCGCCGAAGCTGTTGGCGACGGCATCGCCGACGGCGCCGAGGCTGCGGGCGACGGCATCCACGACGCCTCCGAGGCGGTCGGCCTCGACGGCGTCACGGACGCCATTGGCGACGGCGTCTCCGGCGTCGCGGACGGCGTCGCCGGAGGCGTCAACGGCGTCGCCTCGGGCGTCGCCTCGGGCGTCTCCGGCGTCGCGGACGGCGTCTCTGGCGGTCTCGACGGCGCCGGCGACGCGGTCGCCGACGGCGTCAACGGCGTCGCGAACGGCGTGGCGGACGGCGCGGCGGCTGCGGAGAAGGCCACCGAGGACGGCATCAACGACGCCGCGAACGCCATGACGCACATCGCGGACCAGCCCGGCGGCGGCGGCGGTCCGAGCAACAGCACCGGAAACATGATTGAGGATGCCGTGCAGACGGCGGCGAACGTGGTCTCCAACGTGGCCACCGGCACGGTGACCGTCGTCGGCGGCGTCGTCGAGGGCACCGGCGAGGTGCTCACCAACGTCGTCGAGGGCACCGGCGAGGTGCTCTCCGACGTCGCCGAGGGCACTGGCGAGGTGCTCTCCGACGTCGCCGAGGGCACCGGCGCGGTTGTCTCGAACGTCGCGGGGGGGACCGTGGATCTCCTGACAAACACCGAAGAAGCTGTGGAAGACGCCTTCAAGCACGCGCACCTCCCCGACTTCTCTGATGAGTCCGGTGAATCCGGCGAGTCCGACGACTCCGACGACTCCGGCGACTCGGGTGACTACGTCGACCACGCCGCCAATTACGACGCGTCCACCTATGTGACCAACCCCGCCGATTTGACCGACCACAACATCTACCTCGACAAGGACGGTGAGGAGATTGGCGAGTGCGACGAGGCAAACTGGGTCGACGATAAGTCCCTGTACATCATGCCGTCGAACGACACCTCCGTGCCCTACGGCGAAACCGCGCTCCCGAAGTGGAGGGCGCAACCTGGCGGGGGGGAGGACCTCTCTGCGAAGCGCTTGTGCGAGAAGGTGGAGTACGATGACTACATCAAGTGCCAGGCGAACGACCGGTTCTACTGCTTCCTCAACACGGATGGGCGGTGTTACTCGAAGGTTGGGGACGAGGTGAAACCTGCGACCAAGTGCGAGATGGACATTAGGCTCAAGATGCTCGACGGCGTTTACGCCGAGGCCTTCAGCCAAGCCTACGAGCGCGTCTGAGCGAGGTCAAGACTCGGAGAACGAAGGCGCGACCGCGATTTTGTACAGGGTAAAGGCGTCGACGTACAGATGTGATGAGCACTTTCGCCAGTTCTCGCTCTTTTCGTTTTTTTCGTCAGTTCGCGTCGCGGTGCGTCGAGCTTCGCATGCTTCGTCCACAAGAAAAAGGACTGGAAAGGAGGGAAGCGAGAAAACCCTCCGACTTCCTTTTTCCCCCCGCCCGTCGTCACATCGCGCGCGCGTCTCGCGTTTCCAACGAGGGCCTCGACATGGCGTCCGCGCTGTGCGACGAGATCAAGGCGAATGCCCTGCGCGGCGACTCCGAGCAGTACGACCTCGCGGGTTTCTCCCCCGCGTGGCTCAAGGATCTCGTCGACGGGTGCCTTGGCCAGACGCTCCCCGCGAAAACGTACGTCGCCTGCAAGTTCATCATCGGCGGAGGGAAGAAGACACGCGCGAAGTACGACCCCGACATGCTGAAGCACCTGAGCGAGGCTCTGCGCGGCGCCGGCCTGGAGGAGGACAGAGGCGCGAGCGCGTGCGAGCAGTGCCAGGGCATGTACAAGTATCAGCACGACACGGATAAAGATCTCAAGTACCTCCACGTGTTCCCGAGGGTGTCCGTCGTCCGAGCCGGCGAAGACGGCGCCTCCGCCGCCGACGCCGGCGGCGTGGAAGACCGAAGCCCCGAGATGCAGTGCGTTTCGTGCTCGTTCGAGGAGTTCCGCGACCTGGTGGCGATGAACGTGCCCTCCTTTTCCCAGAAACGCGCGCTGCTCAAACGCATGAAAGTGATGACTGCGGCGCTCGAGCAGCTCGAGCAGATGCTCGTCGAGCAGAAGAGCTTGACGGAGCAGGAGCAGGAGATGTACGACGCCATGGTGGACGTGAGCGACAAGGTGGAGTACCTGAACAAGGAGCTCGAGAAGATGGTCGCCAAGGGGCGGCTCACGAAGGGCGAGCAGAAGCAGATGATGGACGACTTCGCGAAGAAGATGGAGGAGCTCGACGTGATGAGCGCCGCCGCGGAGGCGGAGGGGAAGGCGAAGCGGCGAGACGCGCTGCTCGCGAAGAAGGACGAGATTGCCGACAAGGCGAACGCCGTCGCCGAGTGCAAGCCCATCGTGTACACGGTGGCGCACGAGAAGGAGATGAACGACCTGCGCGCCGAGATCGCGGCGTTGAGCAAGCTGGAGAACTCGGGGAAGCTTCTCAAGGGCGACGACCTCAGCAAGCTCGCGAAGAAGCCGCGCCTGGAGGAGCGACTGGCGCAACTCGAGGGCGAGGACAAGGGCTGGTTCGAGGACGAGTGTCGCGACGTCCTCTTCACCCCCTCCGCTGTGAAGAAGGCGCCCGCGAAGAAGAAAGCAGCCGCGAGCGGGGCGGGCGGGGGAGGGTGGCTTGTGACGGCGGCTAAGAAGAGCGGATCGGCGAGACCCGCCGGCGGCGCGAAAGCCGCCGGGCCGGCCAACCCGTTCGCTTTACTCGGGGACGACTAGCTACCAGGACGCGCGCGAGTGTGTCGTAAAGTACACCTACCGTAGATTGACTTTTTTACGGTTTTCTCGCGGTAAACGACCACGCAGAAAATACCTATCGTCGTTCGTCTTCCCCGCGTCGCGCGCCGCGCTTCTCTCCCGGGCGCTCGCGTCGCGGTGGCGGCTGCGCGTGGTGCGGAGGCTTGAACGGGCTCGGCTCGACGCCCCACACTTTTTCCGCGTACTCCTTGATCGTGCGGTCGCTGGAGAAGGCCCACATGGACGACGCCGCTCTTATAGTCTTCGCCGCCCACCCTCTGCGGTTGGCGTACGCCAGGTCGGCGCGATCGAGCGCCTCCAGGTACGACGGGAAATCGTGCCCGATGAGGTAGTAATCTCTTTGCGGCTCCAGTTGGTCCATGAGCGCCGCCGAATCCTCCGGGTCGCCGAAAACGCCCGAGCGGATCATGCGGATGACGCGCGCGAGTCGCGTATCCGTCGTGGGCGCTCTCGTGTGCATGGACGCTCTAAGTGCCGCCACCTCGTTCGCGGTCGCCCCGAAACTAAACAGGTTCTCCTCGCCAACCTCACGTGCGATCTCGATGTTAGCGCCGTCCGACGTGCCGACGATGAGCCCGCCGTTCATAACAAACTTCATGTTTCCCGTGCCGGACGCCTCCATGCCGGCGGTGGAGATGTGCTGCGAGATGTCCGAGGCGGGGATGATCAGCTCCGCCAACGACACGTTGAAGTTGGGGATGAACACCACCTGCAGACGCCCGGCGCAACGCACGTCGTTGTTCACGACTTTCGCCACGCCGCACGCCAGCTGGATGACCTTCTTAGCGACGTCGTACCCCGGGGCGGCTTTTCCGGCGAGGACGCAGACGCGGGGCGCGATCCTCTGTCTGTCCAGCGCGGAGGAGCTCGCGATGACCGCGTAGCGGTGCACGATGCTCAGCACGTTCATGAGCTGCCTCTTGTACTCGTGGATGCGCTTCACCTGCATGTCGAAGATGGCGTCCGTCATGATGTCGATGGACAAGTTCTCGGCGATCCAAGCCGCGAGCCGCTTTTTGTTCGCGAGCTTCGCCTCCGTCCACAGCCGCTGGAACGAGACGTCCGTCGCGAACGGCCCGAGCGTCTTCAAACGACGCAAGTCGTTGACCCACCCCGGACCTAACACGCTGGTGAAGATGCCGCTCATCGCGGGGTTCGCCTGTAGAATCCACCGACGAGGCGTCACGCCGTTGGTGACGTTGAGGAACTTGCCCGGGTACATCGCGTCGAAATCCGGAAACAAACGCGTCTTGACGAGTTTCGTGTGAATCTCGGCGACGCCGTTCACCACGTGGCTCCCGACGATCGCGAGGTGCGCCATTCTTACCATCTTCTGAGACTGCGCACACGAGGGTTCCTCGATGATGGACATGTGCTTCAGCTTTCGCACGTCCCCGGGCCAACGCGCCTCCACCTCGCTCAAGAACCGGTGGTTGATCTCGAAGATGATCTGCATGTGCCGCGGAAGCAGCTCCTCGAGCATCGGCACGGGCCACTTCTCCAGCGCTTCGGGAAGGATGGTGTGGTTCGTGTACCCGAACGTCTCCGTGCAAATCTCCCAAGCCTCTTCCCAGCTCAGGAACTCCTCGTCCAGCAACAGACGCATGAGCTCGGGGATGGAAACGCTCGGGTGCGTGTCGTTGAGCTGGATCGCCACTTTCTTCGGGAACTGCTTCAAAGTCCGTCCGGGCGCGAGTCTTTTTTTGTACCGCCGAAGCACGTCCTGCAGCGTCGCGCTCACGAAAAAAAACTGCTGCTTCAGACGCAACACCTTGCCGTTGTCGTTGTCGTCGGACGGGTACAACACGCTCGTGATGCTCTCGCACCGCTCCTTGGCTTCCACCGCGCCGTAGTAATCGCCCGCGTTGAACGACGCGAGATCGAACTCGTGCGACGGTTTACTCGACCATAAGCGCATGTTGTTCGTGTTGTACGTGCCGTGGCCGGGAATCGGCGTGTCGTACGCCACGGCGACGACGACTTCGCCGCCTTCCCATTTAAACCGCGTCTCCTCCGTCGTCTCGTCGGTGTACGTAGTGACGTGTCCGTACAGACGCACTAAGTACTTCACATCAAGACGCTCCACTTCCCACGGATTACCGTGCGTTAACCAGTAATCAGGGAACTCCACCTGCTTCCCGTTTAGTAACCGCTGTTCGAACATGCCGTACTTGTACCGTAAACCGTACCCCCACGCCGGGTAATTCAGCGTCGCGAGCGTGTCTAAGAAACAAGAAGCCAGGCGCCCTAATCCGCCGTTCCCTAACGCGGGCTCTTTTTCCTGTGCCATGATATCCTCGAGGTCGTACCCGAGTTGTCGTAACGCTTCCGCGTACGCGCCACGCAGACCTAAATTGCTCACTGCGTTTCCCATGCTCCGCCCGACGAGAAACTCGAGTGACAGGTAGTACGTCCTTTTGCTGTCGCGCGACGCGTAAAATTGCTGCGTGTCCGTCCACCGCTCGATGAGCCGGTCGCGCACGCTGTGCGCGGTTGCTTGGTAAAACGAACCGCGGTCGAACTTGTATCGCCGTCGAGCGAGTGTGTACTCTACGTGCTGCACCAACGATTTCTGAATGCTCGGCACGTCGTTTGAAAGGTACGAGGAAGAGAGCTTCCAAAGCTTATCCTTGCGGTTGGCGATGGAGGACGCGCGCGCGCCTGACACCGCCAGACGCCGCGCGCCGCCGCCGGGCGACCCGTAGTCGTCGCGGTCCATCTCGGACTCGTCGATGAAGTCCTTCTGGCGCTCGGGGGGCGAATCCCAACCGCCTGTCAAAAACGCGTCGTCGTCCGCGTCGCGAAGACGCCAAGGCTGACTCCCGAACGCGCTCCGCGCCGTCTCGTCATCCGGCGTCGCCGCCGATCGCGGCAAACGCCGATCGCCGTTTTCGCCTCGCAGGTTCAAGCCGCGCAGGTTCAGACCGTCCGTGAGCTCGCCGGAAGCCAGCTCGAGGGCGTGCGTGATGTGGGCGTGGCCGCCGTGGCCGCCGTGGCCGCCGTGCGCGAGCTCCTCCTCCATGGTGTCGAACGGGGACATCGGCGGCACCGAGATTCTCGGCGACTCCGGTTCGTCGCGGCGGGCGCGGAGGCTCGTCGCCGGCGCGGGAAACGCGCCGTACGGCCTCCGCGCTTCGTTCGCCGCGAAGGACTCGGCGGCGTCGCGCAGAGCGTCGCCGTCCACCAGGGACTCGGGGTGGAACCCGTCGTCGTGGTCGCGAGAGGGCAAACGAGGCGTGAACTGTTCTCGCGAGTCACCCGAGTGGCTCGCGACGTTCGTCGCGAGACACTTGTCGCCGGAGGCGACCGACCCGCGCAAGACTCGTTGCGCGCGTCTGCGCTCGGCGCGCCTCTTGCCGTCCGCGAAGTACATCTCAAGACCATCGCCGTCGCCCAGGCTCGAGCCGAGCAGCGTCGAGTGCTGCGCCGCGGCATCCTGAGCCACGAGCCCGACGCCGCCGACGCCGATGCCGACGCCGCCCGTGAACGTCTGGTCCCAGAACGCGCCAGGGTCCGCCGCGGATGCGCGCGCCGCGCCCCGGCTGCCGAGCGCGCCGAAAAGCGAACGGGGCTCGTGCACGACCGGGTCGTCGTCGGGGTCGCTGCCGCCGAAGGGGCTGCGGTCGGTCGACGCCGCCGTCGGGGAGTGGCCCGGGGAGTCCATCGCGCGCGTGCGCTCGGGAAGCGCGCGCGCGGACAACGACGGAGGCGCGAGCGCGCGGTCGTCGGTGGCGCTTTTTGGCGAGGGTTAGTCCATAACGACCACTTTCGCGCGAAGCGAGGTATCGCGTTCGTGTATGCGCAAGCAGTCTGAAAGGTGCTGCACGGCGACTGAATCGGGTCATTGTCGTAGATTTTCCTCAGTCGGCACGCGCGAGGAAATCCGACTGCGCGCAGAGCCCGTCGCGCGATGATGGCAACTCGTTGTCCCCTTCACGCGGCCGCGCCGAGCGCGCGCCGCGCGCGCGTCCCGCCGACGGCCGCGTCAGTTGCGCCGCACGCGCGCCCCGCGCGGTCTCGCCCCCTCACGACGCCTTCCCGGGGGACGCGCGGAGCGCTGCTGCGCGCTCGCGTCGTTCCGGACCTCGGCTTTCCTCCGTCGGACCTGGCTTTCCTCCCCACGCCCTCGCAGGTGTTCGACCTGGAGAACGTCGCCATCTTCCCCTTCTGGGGCGCGATGATGTTCGCGCCCGACAACAAAGTGACGAAGGCGGTGATGTCCTCGTACCTGGTGCCGTTCCTCACCGGCGCGGTGTACGTCTACTTGGTGTGGTTCTCGTTCCACGACCCCCGCATCATCGAGAGCTTCAGCACCGGCAAGCCCGACCTGGAGGCGCTCGCCAAGGGCTTCTCGTACGAGTGGTGCATGGCCGTCGGCTGGGCGCACTTCATCGCCATGGACCTGTTCGTCGGTCGGTGGGTGTACCTGGACGCGCAGAAGAACAGAGTCTTCGCGATACACTCGCTGTTGCTCACGCTGTTCTTCGGACCCACCGGCGCGGTGTCGCACGTCCTAACGCGAGGCGTCACAGGGCTCATCCGGGGAGAAAAGCTAAACGACGTCATGTTGCCGGCGGAAGAGAAGTGAGCGTGACTTACCGGGAAGTGGCGTGTGGATCGTGCGCTCTGTCGCGTTAGTATTTATTGTCGAAAGACACACATAACCGAGAAGGCGCTTTCGCCGTCGTACGGCGCCGCGGCGGACGCGACGCGCGATTCGTTTCTTTCGTCGCGCGAAGGGCGAAACTCCTGACAAAAAAGCTTTTCGTATTTTTCGCGCCCCGACGAAAGCCTCGATACTCTCATCAGCGAACGCCTCTGCTCTCCGTCGCAGTCTTCCCAGCGCGTCGTCGCAGGCGGCGCGGCGCGGAAGTGCGACCCGCGTCCGACCGGGGGTGGGGGACACGACGCTTCGCCCGCCCGGTGAGCGGTGCGCTGATGAGGGGTCTGCAGTGCATCGGGGTGATCGGCCCGAACAACGCCCCGCTGCACGTCACGACCGTCTCCGACGTCGCCGGGGACGCCGCGGACGTGGACGCGAACGAGTTCCTGCACGTCCTTCACTGCGCGCTGGACGAGGTCGACGCGAGGCTGGGCGCGGGTCACGACCGAGGCGGTGCTCCGGGCGGTCAAGCCACCGCGGGCACGTCTGCCCTCGACGCCGAAAGAAAGACCGGATCGAAAGACCCGTTTCTGGGGATGGTGTTTCCCACCGAGTCACACACGGCGTACGCGTACGCGACCAACACGCGCGCCGTTTTCGTGCTCGTCTTCGACGACACTTTCGGGCCGTTCATCGAACAAGACATAAGGCGCGCGTTCGAGTTCGTGCACGACGCGTTCGCGGACGCGATGAGCGACCCGTTCGCGCGCCTGACGGGCGCGCGGATCGAAAACGAACGGTTTTCGCGAAAGATGCGGAGTCTGCTCTCGGCGGCGTAGACGCGAAGACGCGAAGACCGGGGCGCGGGAGATCCGAGGGGCGTAAAGTGTCGCGACGTATATAAAAGCGTTCTTTAACGGCATCGCCGTCTCCCCGTATAGTCTACCACACGACACGATACGAATACAAACGTAACACACGCACCACTTTACTCCAGTTTCTTGAGCAGCGGGAACGCGATGACGTCGCGGATGCTGGGCGAGTCTGTGAGCAGCATCACCAGCCGGTCGACGCCCAGCCCCATGCCGGCGGTGGGGGGCATGCCGTACTCCAGCGCGGTGACGAAATCCTCGTCCAGCTCGATCGGGTACGCGTCCTGCTCGAAAACCGCGAGCGCGTCGGTACCCGCCGCCTCGGCGACCGATCGCGCCTCGGTCTGCGCCTTTTTGTGCGTCGCGATTTGCGCTTCCAGTCGCGCGCGCTGGTCGATAGGGTCGGTGAGCTCGCTGAACGAATTCGCCAACTCGCGACCGACCACGAACAGCTCGAAGCGCTCGGTGACGCCCTTCTCCGCGCGGTGCGGCTTCGCGAGCGGCGAAATCTCCACCGGGTGGTTCAACACGAACGTCGGCTGGCGCAAAGTACTCTCCACGGTCGACTCGAAGAGCTCGTTCAGGACGTGGCCCACGCTGGGCGCCGCCGCGACGCCCGCTAAACCCCCCATCGACTCTTTATCTCCGAGCGCGCGCAACGCCGCCTCGGCGGCGGCTTTACACGCCTCGAGGTCCCCTTCGTTTTCGCCGCCTCTCCCTTCCCCGAACGTGTTCAGGATATCGACGCCGCACCGCTCCAACACCAGGTCGTTCATCGAGGCTCTGCGCCACGGCCTCGCGCCCAGATCCACCGTCTCGTCGCCGTACGGAATCTTCAAATCGAGCCCGTCCAAGCCGCGCACTCCGTTCGCGCACCGCACGATCATCTCCTCCGTCAACTCTAACATGTCCTCGACGTCCGAGTACGCCTGGTACACCTCCACGGAGGTGAACTCCGGGTTGTGCCGCGTGGACAAACCCTCGTTGCGGAACACTCTGCCGAGCTCGTACACGCGCTCGAAGCCGCCAACGACGAGCCGCTTCAAGTGCAGCTCGGTGGCGATGCGCATGGTGAGGTCCATCCCGAGCGCGTTGTGAAACGTGTTGAACGGCTTGGCGTCCGCGCCGCCCGCCCGTGACTCTAACACGGGCGTCTCCATCTCCATGAACGAGCGGTCGTCCAGGAACCGCCGTATGTTTGAGACGATCGCCGCGCGCGCGCGAAACGTCTCGCGCACTTCGGGCGACGCGATGAGGTCCACGTACCGCTGGCGATAGCGCGTCTCCGTGTCCGTCAAGCCCTTGAACTTATCAGGGAGCGGCAGAAGCGATTTCGTGAGCATTGTAAACTCGTCGATCACGATGCTCAGCTCGCCTTTCTCCGTGCGTTTCGGCGTGCCCACCGCGCCGACGATGTCCCCCATGTCCACCAGATCGACGATCTTCTTGAACGCGCCCGCGCCGCCCGGTCCGGCGTCCACGCGTTTGGCGTCGACGAAGAGCTGCACGGCGCCGCCGTCGTCCTCGATCTGCAAAAACGCGAGCTTGCCGAACTTGCGGCACGCCTTGACTCTGCCGCACACGGCGTGCGTTTCGCTCGCCACCTCCTCGCCGTCCTTCAAGTCGGCGTACTTCGATTGCAACTCGGCGGCTTTCATCGTGCGGTCGAAGCGGTACGCGAACGGCTCGCCGCCGTCGTCGCGAATCTGTTGTACCTTCCCGAGACGAACAGCCTTCACCTCCTCCGCGCTGGACGTACCGCCGCCCGAGGTGGGCTTGGCGTTTTTCTTACCACCGCCGCCCCCCTGCTGCTTCTGCTGCTGCTTGGGCTTCTGCTGCTGCTTGGGCTTCGCCGGCGGCGCCTCCTGCGGGCCTTGCAGTTCCGCGAGCCGGGCCTTCAAGGCTTTCAGCTCGGCGACGCCAGCCTGCACGGCCTCGTCCGCGTTCGTGGCGCCGGCAGCCTTGAGCGCGCGGATCTTCTCTCCCGCCTCCGCGACGGCGGTCTCCATCTCGGCGACCGCGCCGGCGCTCGCCGCGTCCGGGCTGGCGCGCGCGCAGATGCTGCGGCCGACCGCGAACGGGCCGTGCACGCCGCCGACGCGGAGCGCGGATTGCGCGCGGCGACCGGGGAGGATCACCGCGCTCAGGCTGGGCCGCGCGCCATCGGCGTGCGCGGCGCGGGCGCGGGCGCCCACGCCGCGGACCCAGCCCTTCGCGGCGCCTCGCGCGGCGACGGTCACGTGACGAACCAGCGACATAGCGGCGGCGAACGTCGCTCTGGTCGAGTCCGATGGGCTTTTTATCCTTTTGACTGCTCGAGCTCGGCGAAACCCGAGATACCTGGTATCGGTCCATTCCGATGGCGAGGAGGACGTCTCGTCCTTTTGTCGCGCGGTGACTACCGCTACGCGTCTCACCGCTACGAAGAGAGTCTATTGACGTGAACAGTGACTATCTCCTACCCGGACGCTCTCCCGTCACACAGCTTGGACGGCGATAGATTCACCGTTCCGACGAGTTATCGTCTGGTGACCTTTCCGTTCTTCTTAACGTACCGTATGCCCGCCCACTCCACTTCGCGCGACGCGAGCGTCGCGACCGCCGCGAGCGGAACGACGGCGTACGTCGCGAAAAACGCGAGCGCGACTTTTTTCCAATCGATCAACCGCACCTTCTCGAACGCGTCCGCGTCCCCCAGCGCCGCGACCAGCTTTCCCGTGTCGTGGTACATGCGCCGCGCCGCGCGCAACGCCAGCGCGAAACAGAAAAACGTCGCGAAGGAAAGCGTCGGCGGCGGCGGCGGAGGGACGAACTTCGCGTTTTCGTCTGTAAAAAAGAAAACACGCGCGCTTTTGACGAAAAGAAAAAGGTGCGCGCCGCCCAAAACGAGCGCGACGGTGGTCGCGAGCGACAGGTACGTCAGCACGAAGAGCATGCCGTGGTTCACGTTTCGGTTGTACGCGTTCGCGTACGTGTCCATGACGAACAGCTGGCGACGTACGTAGTTCCACCACTGCCGCAACGTCTGCGTCTCGTCCAGGCGCTGCGGGAACACCGCTTCGTGAGGACACCCCACGATTTCGTCGTGTTCGAAACACGCCGACGCCAAAATGAGGTCGTCGCTGTACCCCCCGCGTTTGTACGAGGTCACGAAACCGAGTTCGTCCTTCGCTACGCTTTCGCGCCGAAGCATCATGCACCCGCCCCACACGTTCTTCGCGCACTCGCCCTGCGAGAACGCGATCAGAAGCACCAGGTGGTACACGAACGTGAGGTAGTTGGCGAACGGCGATGACGCGGATGACGGGAGGTCCATCGGGAAGCCGTTTGTGAGAAACGGCGTCTTTCTTTTTTTGTTTTTGACAAACGCGGCGGTCATCGAACGCACCAACACGCCGATCGTGTTTCTGTGCGTGCGTATGTCGTCGTCCAGGAACAGCACGAACGTCGTGTCTTCGTCCGACGCGAGCGCGCCCGCGAGCATGCTGTGGATCTTCTGAGAGCAACTCGTGGAAGATCCGGCGACGAGCAAACGCGCGCGCCGCGCGCCGATGAACGCGTCGAGAGGTTCGGTTTTTTTTTGGCGACAGAAGACGTGCGACGTTCCCGGCGCGCCGAGTTCGCCGGTCTTCTCCGCCTCAACCTCGCCTTCGTTTTGCATGTCGCGCATGAGCGCGGCGAAACCTGCCACGGCGCTGTCCGCCTCGCGCTCGGCCACGAACACGTACTCCAAGTCGCCGCCGTACTCGCTGGTCATCTGCGTTCGCCAGTTCCTCGCCGTCTCCCCGCCGAAGCGCTTGACGGGGCACACCACCGCGACTTTCGGGTGACGCGGACGACGCGAGCGCGTCCCGAGATGGACGTCCGCGTCGTCTCTCGTCGTGTCACGATCGAAGTCGACGCAATACGGCGTGCGTGACGTGCCCCGCCGCTCGATCCGACGCAGGCCGACGCGTCGGCGCCACGCCGCCCAGTGCCAGGCCGCGAAGAACCCGGAGAAGACGAAGATGGCTTGGCACTGCAGGAAAAACAAGAGGGTGCCGAGTGAGGCCATCTCGGCCGTCCTTCCCCGGGGGGCGGAGGACGGATGCGGCGCCTTCTGACGCGCTGTTTCTCGCGGCGACACCGGCACGCGACACCTCGACGTCGCCGACCTTCGACCGAGGCCCCGGGGCGCCCCCCCAGCGCGTCGTCGTCTGCCGCGCCGGCGCGTTTCGCGTCGCATCTTCTCGCAACCGCTCGTCCGCGAAATCGAGGTTCAGATTCGTCGTTCGACGCGGCGCGGATACATTTCCCTTGGGACGTCCGCCGCGGGTTCGCGGCGCCATTGCGCGGGGCGCGCTGTGGTTCGGTCGCGAGGCGGGCGAGTGACCCGCGAGCGTCACGATGTCTCTCGTGACCCTCCACGTGTACGACATCACGAACACGCAGTACGAGGCGGCCAACTCCGCGATACAGAACCTGAACCGGTTCACCAAGGATGCGCTCGGCGCCGGGGGCATCTTTCACGGCGCGGTGGAAGTGAACGGCGACGAGTGGAGCTACGGGTACTGCGACCGGGGCAGCGGCGTGTACCCGTGCCGCCCGAAGGGTAACACCGGGTACACGTACAGGGAGTCCGTCGCGCTCGGGGTCACCGCGCTCGCGCCCGCGAGCGTGCAAAGAATCCTGCACGCGCTGCGCTTGTCGTGGCCGGGGCACGAGTACGATTTACTCGCGCGCAACTGCAACCACTTCTGCGCGGCGCTCTGCGAGAAGCTGGGCGTCATGCCGCCGCCGCAGTGGGTGAATCGCTTCGCGGGGCACGCGGACGCGACGGTCGCCGCGGTGACCTACGCGCGCGACCAAACGAACAAGGCGTTCGCGGAAATCTCCAGCGC
>JACLAB010014671.1_pt1 | contig 22271 bp, 20 predicted proteins | sample 8027921 | NCBI WGS metagenome assembly JACLAB01 (sample SAMN15725117, study PRJNA655200) | protist metagenome | isolation source: fluorescence activated cell sorting (FACS) single amplified genomes of... | place: USA: West Boothbay Harbor, Gulf of Maine | collected 2000-07-19
TTTCTAACAGTTTTTCAACATCGTGCAACGAGCAAGGCACAGAAATACCCGGAGTTCGAGTCATATCGGGGTGTTCATTTGAAGTTATCACTGCTCTCACGCGAGCTAGAACAACGTTAACTTTAACCCGACGAAAGAACCCGGAATCTGCGAGAGAACAAGCACTACTCCAGTTCGCTGTCGTAGGTGGCTGGCGCTGAGGAGTGCTTTTGAAATTTCGAACTGTGTTGCACTTTTATGTTCCCAAGGGTTCGGATGACTTCGCGTAATATCCTTTGATTAGGCGGTAGACATTTTCTCGAACCTTAGCTCGGTCGAAATTTGTTTGACTAGCGCTTCGTGCGACAATAGTAATGTCATGCCCCAATATACGTAACTTGTCGCCGACAATTAGAGTCCGAACACTAGTCGGTGCTCGAGACACGGTTCGGTGAACGGTACGCGGCGCACGTAGCGCACGCAGCACACATCCCGACTGATCGTATTACCGTAGACGAAACGTTCGTGAACAGTTTGCCTTACTGCAAAGTAGAAGAGGATTCATCCCGCGCGAAAGACATAACCGTGCTGTTGCAGAGACGGCTGTGGCGCAAAAAATGTCGAAGAACAAAATCGCGTACTTTTACGACGCGGATGTCGGCAACTATTACTATGGCCAGGTAAACATTCGCTGCGACGAATTTTGATGCTAGATCTCGCTCATCACCGGGATATGAGTCCATCGCGTGCCTTCCTTCATCGTAAATTTCGCGATCTTACAGTTTTGTCTCTTCAGGGACATCCTATGAAACCACATAGGATGCGCATGACTCATAATTTACTGCTACATTATGGATTACACAGCCGTATGGAGGTGCGTTTTATTTCGTTTTCTTAGCTGTGCTTCCTACAACGCGTTCATGCTAGGTGTTCCAACCTGCTTTGGCAAGTGCTGAAGATATGACCCTCTTCCATAGTGACGACTACGTAGAGTTTCTTCGGTTAGTCACCCCTGAGAATCAGCACGAGCATATTCGGCAATTGAAACGTTTTAATGTTGCCGAAGATTGTCCTGTCTTTGATGGACTGTTCAATTTCTGCCAGGTTTACACTGGTGGATCGGTTGGAGGTGCAGTGAGGCTGAACCATGGACAGTCTGATACTGTTGTCAACTGGTCTGGTGGTTTACATCACGCAAAGAAAGCTGAAGCAAGTGGCTTCTGTTACATCAACGACATTGTGCTGTGTATACTAGAGTTATTGAAAGTTCACCAACGTGTCCTTTACATTGATATCGACATTCACCACGGTGATGGGGTGGAGGAAGCCTTTTACACAACGGATCGAGTCATGACGGTGTCATTTCACAAGTTTGGCGAATACTTTCCAGGTACAGGTCATTTGCAAGATGTCGGGCAGCATGCCGGTAAATACTATAGTGTAAATGTGCCATTAAAGGATGGAATTGATGATGGCAGCTACGAACAACTGTATAAGCCAATAATGGCGAAAGTCATGGAAGTATTCAGACCAGAAGCAATAGTATTTCAGTCCGGTGCTGACTCGTTATCCGGTGATCGTTTGGGTTGTTTCAATCTCTCCATTCGCGGCCATGCAGAGTGTTTGAAGTATATGCGAACTTTTCATATCCCCATGATCGTCCTGGGTGGGGGTGGATACACCATAAGAAACGTGGCACGGTGTTGGGCATATGAAACTGGATGTTTGCTCGGCGTTGATATGGACGATACGCTGCCCGCAAATGATTACTCTGAATATTTTGGGCCCACGCATCAGTTGCACATCCAAACAAGCAATATGGAAAATCAAAATACTGTGGAGTACTTGCAGGGCGTTAGAAATCGCATCCTGGAACACCTTTCCCAACTGCAGCCAGCCCCTAGCGTACCACTTCACGAAGCTCCAACGACACACGTGTCTTCAAAGCACGTACAATCGATGAATACGGAACGCGACAATCATGATTATCCGCCAGCTCACGACGCTGAGCTTGATCATGAACATGATAAGGAGCATAAACCGGAAAGAAACGTCGGTACATCAAACGAAAACGAATTACCTTCTAGTGCAGTCAACGCCCAAGCTCGAAATGAACTGATTCAGACGACCGATATGTTGGGTCTACCGGGACACAGTAGAGCTCATGATACGTTACCGAACAGTGCAAATGAGTAGATTGGTGATCAGTATGTCTCGAAGTGACTTTGTAGTGTTGCACTTACTTGCGTTAAAAACTAGACACGCTGGGAATGCTACGTTTAGCTTGAGTGGACGACCGTCTTCCGCATTAAAATTTGACTACGCGAATCTAAGCGAAGACTAACGTCAGACGGCTAATCGCTGTCTGGTGTCTGCTTAAGCTGCTCTGTGATTTTGTCTGCGTACACCTGAAAAGTTCTGGACTCGAGTCGAGCTACATCACCTGCTGTGCGTAACGACAACACAGCGGCGTGCTGCTCGTGGTACGAAGCAAGGACGGTTTTCTCCTGCCATGTACATAATGATTCTAGGCTTTGAAAGAAGTGCTTCAAAGTTGACAGAGGAAGTGCCGGGGGGGGGTGGCGACGGGCTGTCCGTTTGCATAGCCCACTCCTTGAGTTGTATCTTTCGCGAGGTGTAGGGTTGTAGTCCTTGCCAAATCGACGCTCGCACTAGTTGCAAGAACTTCTTTTGCTAAAGACTCTAGTTGCGCGCCAATCCGCGATAACGAACGAGCCACCTCCACGGCTCGCCTTTCTACATTCTGTGCCGAACGGGTTGCAGAATCTGTCGAAAGTGGTCGTGTTCGAAGGATCGTAATATCTGCCTCCGTTCGTTGCAAGAGTTGATCTAGATGACATGTGGTATCACTCATTCCGGCCGAACTCGTGCTCGTTTGGCCAACGCGTCTTCGGTTTCGTGCAAGTCGTCTGCGTCTGACTTTCAATTATTTATTTATCGCGGCATGTGCGAACAAGGGATGAAGCCGTATTAAGTGCCCATCGACCTCTCAAAGAGAATTGGACTTGTACAGTGCAGAAATATTGCGACGTGGAAAATCGCGACTCCTCCCGCTTCTTTTGAGTGCTACTTGGTTGCTGTAGTCGCAGCTGTACTCGTCCTCCTGTAATTCCAATCAAAAGCCTTTCGACAGATATCTTTATCTTAGCCGTATAAAGCGGTGGCACACGTGTGCACGTAATGGCGTGCAAAGCCCAGAGTTTGGTCACTTTTGGGGACTTGGGTCTATCAACGTGGATCGAGCGCAACTTACGTAATCTAGGGATATTACAACCGACAGACATTCAACGGCGATGCATTCCGCCTATACTTGAAGGAAGAGATGTGCTTGCGGCTGCACAAACAGGAAGCGGGAAAACGGCTGCATTTGCCCTACCAATACTTCAGCGTTTGCAGACGGATCCGTATGGTGTCTTTGCTGTTTGTTTAACACCTACTCGGGAACTAGCGATACAGCTTACTGAGCAGTTCAGTGTGTTCTGCGGAGGAACCTCGCTTAAATGCGAAACCGTCATAGGTGGTGATGACGTGAAGGTCCAAGCACAAAGACTTGCTTCAAGGCCACACATTGTGTGCGCAACTCCAGGTCGACTGATGGAGCATTTCGTCTTCGATGAAACCAACTCTAAGTACTTTTCCAAGGTGTCGACGTTAGTGCTTGATGAAGCTGATAGATTGTTAGATCCAGGTTTTGACGCTGAACTACGAGTAATCTTGTCGAAACTACCGAAACAACGGCAGACATTACTTTTCTCGGCTACAATGACGCAAAGTATTTCTGCGATGAAAGATATGAATTTGCATAATGTGTTCCATATCGACTTGCATAACTGTCAACCGGTGGACACATGCAAGCAGTGTTACTGCTTTGTACCGGCTAATGTGAAAGAGGCCTACTTGGTGCAGGTGCTTTCCCATTTTCTTGAACGATTGGCAGCATCAATAATAGTTTTCACAAACTCGATCAAAACATGCGAGCTTCTTCATCAGATTTGTGTACAACTTGGTATCGAAAGTGTGTCTCTACATTCGCTCAAAAAACAAAAGCAACGTCAAGAGTCGTTAGAGCGGTTCCGTTCGCAGCGTGTTCCAATACTTTTTGCAACTGATGTTGCGTCGAGAGGAATAGATATTCCAGCAGTAGAGGTGATCATAAATTACGATCCCCCTAGGAATGTTTCAGACTATGTACATAGAATCGGCAGAACGGCCCGCGCCAAAAGATCAGGTGAAGCTGTAACGTTGGTCACTCAACATGATGTTGGTAGATTTTTAGCAATAGAAAAGGGCACTACTCAGCGAATGGAACAGTTCGGACTAAACGAGCAAAACTTCACGTCGAGTTTAACACGCGTGATTGCAGCAAAGCGCTCCGCACGACTGGCGATGACGCAAGAATTTGATTCCAAACTGACAAACCAGAAGAGAGAAGAGAAGAGAAAAGTAGAGAAGAGAAAAGAAGAGAAGAGCGGTTGAACACGTGCGAAAGCATTTTGGCAACATTGCATCTCATGCAGGCTAGGCTAAGTAAGACTGGATGCGTAGCCTTCTGCGAACTTCGTTCAGATTTAAGTGAAAGCTTGACTCAAAATCGGTGCACTCGATCGGTGCACACGCTGCCCCAGCTCGTGTTGCCCATGGAAATAAATACCTGCGCAGACGCTCCTGCGATTTGTTCGAAACTTGGAGCTTACCAATCAAGGCCGCTAATCCACTCACTGGTAATTGGCAATTCACGAACTCAATGGCTTTGAGCGTCAGTTCGCCTTCGATAGTAGTCGAACAGTCGAACAAAACATGAAGAAAATCGTGGACTTCTCGGAGACGGATGAGAACATATTTTTGCGACGCATCTAGTGAAGTGTCACAACTCGAAAGTGTTGGACGATCTTCGGGTTTAAATTGGCGACGATCCATAAATTCTGCATACTTGAACCCGAAGCTATCAGGATCACAAAGTCTAGCGAACTCAAGCGTTTGTTTTGAGACACGGCGCCTTTCTTTGAGCAGCCGTCTGCCCTCTGCACAACTTGACATACGGCAGTGTAATCGCTCGATCGCGGTTTTTGACGACATCTCTGACAGGAGTGCGACGAGATCAGCTCGTGTAGGGTCGCGTAAAGTTTCTGCACTAGCGAGCCCATGAAGCAGAGAACGGACACGCAAAGACTGTGCGTCGTGCACTTGGACTCTACTAGAATACTTTCGGTAAGCCTTTAGCAGAAATTCGACGCTGCTTGTAGAACCCACGCATGCAAAGTTGTGTTTCCACCTAAGACTTGCCCTTGTGAACACGGCCATGCTGGTCGCAGCTGAACTTGCAAAACTTCGGAAGCTTCTGGCGCGATCGCTCCCCGAAAATAAGACTGTCAAGGCACGCGATTCGTCATGTGGCACCTTGATCAAGCCTACGCGAACATTACGAATGCTCAGCTGAATTTATGACGTCGAGCGGTCGTCTTCGTTCAGTACGGGGTGGCAACGAGCCGTCGCGTCCTTCTGAGAGATAATGACACATGAGATGAACCCAATCCCGTATTATAGTGATGCTAACGCCTATGTCTACACTACACAACCTAGAACTACATATAGACCTAGCGCATATGAATAAGCATCAGACAGCACGCACGACACCCATCGCGACTTATAAACCCAAGGTTTCTCACCTTCCAACGCCTGATTTATTGATTTATTTCTCGAGCGCAATTTTTGTACTGAGTACTGAAGTACTCAGTTGAGTTGATATTGCTACTTTTAAAAGTAAAATGGCTCATTTGTATATGAGCTGTTATTTGATTTCTTTTCGATAAACACGAAAGTGACCCCAACTGCCCAAGAACAATAACGTCAGTCGAAATAACCTCAAACTGGCGTTGTAACAGCTGTATCGCATGTTTTACTCGGGCATTCTGTCGATCGGTTTGCATTTCAATTAGTTGCGTCTCCCAAGATTCCTACGCTGTATGGTGTACAATGCAGCTTCGCGCTGGAGCCCTCGTGAAACTGCAGTTCTCAAATCGGCATTAGAGACGTGGTTGGACCAGCATACAGACGATGATAATCTGCGCTTTTACGTGTACGCGGCGTCTTTCATTGAGAGCAAAAGCACGAGAGACGTAGCGTTACGCATACAGTGGATATTACAACATCATCCCGAGTCAAGTACAAAATATAAAAATGGACTCGGGCACTTCTCAAAAGATAAACTGCGCTGCGCCCTAGACTCCATGATACACCAAGACTCAGGCAATGAATCAATATCAGAAATGCGAAAAATGTTGCAGAACAATGATATTCTATTAAAAACTACACAGAAATACATGTTAAGCGGAGACTTCGTGACAAGCAAGGAACATATCAAGCAAGCATATCTTGAGTTGACAAAAATTCTGGACCGCGTGAAAATAGTTGCGAGGGACATGTACCCTATGCCGAGATTACCTGTCAGTTTGAATACTTCGCTCGTAGATACCGTCAGTGCATAGCACAAATCATGTAAACGGATATCTTCACCATGTGAACCAGCTCTTACTCGTCATTTCCTCGAATTTCTCGACTGCATAAATGAAAACACCCTCTGCGCTCGTCTCCTCTTCGTTCTGGTCTAATATTAGTGCTATCATATCACCTGCCTCCAGCTCAACTTCATCATTTGCGCCGAGCGTCTGCCATGCACCACCGGCTAAAGCGACACCAGACACGTTCTTCGTGTGCAGACCTTTCACCAAAGCCACGCCGGTTTGAATATTTGCTATAATACTTAGCTGCTTATGTGAAATGCGCTTCGATTCACAACCACCGTGCCCGCGTCCGATTGTTTGAGGCCCACCGGTGAGGTAAACGTCTGTTCTATCGGGTGCGATAAGTTTACATTTGTACTTCGGCATACTTGCATGCTTGGTTGGTTGTTGGATCGATACCGTGTGCTGGTTCACTCCAGCTGCTGCCAAATCACGACTCATATGGTGCGCCAGAGCGTTCAATTTGACAATGTCACGTTGAAGCAACTGAAGGAACTCCTTCATGGATACATTTGGTAGAATTTGCAAGTCGTCGTGTCCGAAAGGCACGCCAACAGTCTCCAAGTTTAGAATCATGTGCTCTAAATGCTGTCGCTCACCGTCATCTTCTATTTTATCGTCTTTGAAAGAATCGTAGATAAAAGCACCGATAATATCGACAACCGTTGTCGCAACAGAGACCATAATGAAGCAGCTCATAATCGCCATCATCGCTGTGTAGAAGTCAGCTTTGCCCATCAGACCCTTTGCACCATACTCCAATTGCACTCCTCTGTATTGCATCACAGTTCCACTTGCAGAGATATCTGCTGCTGGTCCGGAGAAATGCACCATGTCTACGCTTGTTACGAAGCTTCCCTCACTGCTCAGTTGAATATTCATATCTGCTTCAGCGCTAAAATCGAACGGTTTGAAGTGCGACATCGGGCGAAAGTTACTAAAAGTCAAGTCAACACTCAATCGCACGCCCGTCAGCCGATAGATGGGAAAATTCGTGGCGAAAGCGGACGAAACTTGAACCTCGTTTCTTTCGTCCAGCTCGATACCAGCCAGTCGGAGGACCTCATGAAGGTACATAATCGGGAATTTCGCCGAGTTATTCGCATCGTTGGAGTAAAACGTTCGAAACGGTGTCGAAGTGTGATCAAATACAGCAACCGATTCGGGATAGCCGTTATACCCCCAACTCGTAACAAAACGCGGCCGGATTTGCAGGATTAAGTTGTCTGGATCAAGTGGGAACTGATTAACATCTGTTTGATATGATATGCTGCAACCGACCTGGCTCGAATCATTTGCACACGTTCTTGTAAACATTCTCGACTTCAAATGCGTCGCGATGAACGTAGCCACCTCATCAGTTTCAACCAGTTGTGCTGTTGGTATATGAGTGACGCAAACATTATTTAAATATGAACCTTCCGGTACAAGTGAATCTCCAGCAAAGTCTGAATACGACGCGTTGCAATAAACGTGGTTGAGCATTGCACTGTCAGCGAGATTCAAATCTCTGACTGTATCATTGAATATGGTAGACATGTATGCCCGCGGTTTTTCCTTGAGCATGTACGTGTGGGCCCCGATGACTGAAACGAGAGCGTACACAAGAATCGTTACCATGAGCGTCTTGTGAACATAAGCCAGGCGCCTATCGCTAATTTTGACCACCTTAAGTGTCCGATAAGACATCAAGTCATCCCAAAGTTCGGAGAGACCCTCCTTAATGCCTGTATTGCAAGAAAAATGTATAAGTTGAAGTGGAGTGACTGGCACGAGCGATGGACTTACCCATCGCGAACTCTGGTTAAAAGTTGAACAACGGTATGATTGTGCAATACGCGCGCTTTACGTGACCATTCGACAGCTCGAATCAGATCTTCGGTATACGGTTACAACTCCGTTCGCCTGGGGTGTTGAAGCTGCAGGCATATTTGAGAGATAATGACACATGAATGAACCTTCTCGTATTGTAGCAATGCTAACGACTATGCCCACACTACTGGAGCTATAGGAGAATATGAAGTTTGGCGCTTTCAGACATATCTGGGCCCCTAAAAACACTATGATATCCTCGGATATTTTTATGCATGGGGTATGACGTACGTCGACAGTTCGCAGGCCGGGCTCACTGTTGGCTGCAGGCAGCTCCAGAAGCGCCAGTCGGAAACCGCGCGTTAAAAGAACTGAACTAGGTTACGATGGATGACTCTTATCTTATCTCAGTTAGTCCAACGATTGCAAGACGTATCAAAGCGAATACAGAGAGTTTGAAGTTAGAAGCGAGTACACCTGCTCAGAGTGACAGGCGGTCGATGCGAGGTAGTGATGAAATCGTACTGCTCCAGCACGACATTAATTATATGGCTAGAATGCTTGCTTATCATCGATGACAAAGAGCACAGTCTGTGCGTACCCGAGGGACGTGGTTCTGTAGAACTATGGAAAAGCTTTGATGGGACTCACACTCTGAAGAGTAGTGACCTGCAGCACGTCTTTGTATGTGACGACGCTACACTGAACGAAAATGATGAATTGAGTACTACTAGTGAAATTCAGCACTGGTAAGGCGTGATAAACAATCGCTCGAGTTTTATTTCATTTCGAAACGCAAGCGAACTGTCCGATGCAAACGCCATCGCACAGTCCAAGATAGTCGAGGTTGGTACACTTTTTAGCTGAGCGAACTAGTTTAACACAATATAGGTTGACGTCGCACGTTTATCATCTTCTCACGGTTTAGGAAAGGCCACAGTACTGATTGAGTACGTGGCAGAAGTTGACGAACGTCAAACCGGTACGTGAGACTTGCTGCCACACCGTAGGGTATGTAGCTAGTAAACGCGTCGTGAAAGCACGGTGTCCTCGAAAGGTATCCAACGTGCAAGCACGGTATGATAGATTTCACATTGTTATGGAAATTCACGCCGTAGAATGTCGCCTATGCGCGATGCATGGGTATGTAAGAGTTAATTTCTTGCACTGTAATCGTACAACAGAGCTGTACGTCTGCTCGTACGGTGACCTGACACGCAGCAACAGGCAGTGCAGTTGGTTGAAAATAGTCCTTTCTAGTGAAAGTGAGCGTATGTTAGGGTTCGAGAATTTGTATTCGCAGACTTGTAAGAAGTATGTATAACGAGTCGTCAGTCGTGAGTGTTCAAGTTCCGTAGAAAAATATGCGTGCGCGTTCAAACTACATCAAAAAGTGTATGCTTTTCAGCCTCAGTGCGGTAGACCTCACTATGCGCCGGGCCTCCGCACTTGTCACAGTCAAAGCTCACAGGCTTCATAGCGATGGTCGCCAAGGATAGGGTGTGCTACTACTATGACGAAGAAGTTGGTAGAAACTACTACGGACCGAACCACCCCATGAAGCCTCATCGCTTGTGCATGACGCACAATTTGATTTTGGCCTATGATTTGCATAAGCACCTACAAGTTTTCAGGCCACGAGCCTGCACGAATGCAGAATTCACTCAGTTTCATAGCGAAGATTACGTCGATTTTTTGTCAAAAATAACTCCTGACAAGCAGCAACAATACGTTTTAGAAATGCAAAGATTCAACCTTGGCGAAGACTGCCCCATTTTCGATCACATGCTTGACTTTTGTCGACGGTACACAGGTGGGTCGATTGACGGAGTCCGGCGATTGAATCAGGGGTTATCGGACATAGCCATAAACTGGTCCGGAGGTTTACATCATGCAAAAAAGGCAGAAGCTTCGGGATTCTGCTACATCAACGACCTGGTGTTAGCGATACTAGAACTCCTGAAGCAACATGCACGGGTCGTGTACATAGATATAGATATTCATCACGGTGACGGAGTGGAAGAAGCATTTTACATGACTGATCGAGTGATGACAGTCAGTTTTCATAAATATGGCGATATGTTCTTCCCGGGCACAGGTGGTTTGAGGGACATCGGTATAAACTCGGGAAAATACTACAGTGTCAATGTGCCCTTGAATGACGGCATAGATGACAAAAGCTTTGTGGATCTGTTTAAATTTGTCATGCAAGACGTGATGGATTTATTCCAACCAGGCGCTATCGTCCTGCAATGCGGTGCCGATTCACTAGCTGGCGATCGAATCGGTTGCTTTAACCTTTCACTGAAAGGTCACGCAGAGTGTGTTTCCTTTATGAAAAGTTTTGCGAAGCCGATACTTGTTACAGGTGGCGGAGGCTATACGAAATCCAATGTAGCCAGATGCTGGGCGAATGAGACAGCAACTCTCCTAGGTAAACAACTGGCAGAACATATTCCACCGCACGAGAACTATTACGAGTATTACGCCGATGCAGGATACAAGTTGAAGGCGCACGCGCCAGTGTGGATAGAAAATTTGAACACACCTTCATACTTGAATCAAGTGAAAGAACAAGTTCGGCAAAACTTAAAATCACTCACGTTCGCACCGAGTGTTGAATTCAGCGAAGCACCTCCCGCCGTCCTCGTACCGGAGTTGGACGAGAGTGATTTGAACCCAGACGAAAGATATGGCGGGAGTTTGGGTCAAGACAGCGTCGTCATGAGTAAGGAAGAGTTCTACGAAAACGACTAATACTTCGTTCGCTGAACATTGTGGCAAGAAATTCACCACATCGTATTTCGTATAGTTGACGTAAGTGTGATGTGACTTTAGGCGTTCGTGTAAACACAATGCAGTGAAAATCAATTTCAATGGATACCTTGTACAATCCGTCCTATTACATCTTCACATAATACACTAGCCTAGCTCGCGCACTGCGCGAGATCCTGCGTCCAATTTTGTCGCCTTCTTTCGTATGGTCGGTCGTTCACGGACAAACTTCAGGTCGCTAGAAACCGTCGCGCGAGCCATCACGGTGAAGTTGGGTTAAACACTAGATAGCGCGTCATCTACGCCTAGCTTCCGGGCGTTGACACTTCTAGAAGGCCAGTGCGCGTGAGAAGCTCTCGTTCTCAGACAAGTTCCGAACGAGACCGATATGAGTATGAAAGATTCAGACGAGTAAGTTGAGCGCAGTGTTTTTAGAGGGACCTCGTGATAAGAAAGCGCTAGTTACGATTACCTGTTCAAGATAGTCCTCATCGGAGACTCTGGAGTTGGAAAATCAAACCTACTTTCGCGTTTCACCAGGAACGAGTTCTGTTTAGAGTCGAAGTCGACGATTGGTGTCGAGTTTGCCACTCGTAGTGTGCAGGTATGCATGATATAAATTAGGGAACACGATGAATAACGAATGAGTTTGGTCGCAGATAGATGGAAAGACTATCAAAGCTCAGATTTGGGACACCGCTGGCCAAGAACGATATCGAGCCATCACGAGTGCGTATTACCGTGGAGCAGTTGGCGCTTTATTAGTCTATGATATAACGAGTCTAGGTGAGTTATTTGCCAGTTGAATCGAAACATATATTTCAGACATGGTGTAGACTCGTTCAATGCCACTAGTAAGTGGCTCACTGAGCTCAGGGATCACGCTGATTCCAACATTGTTGTTCTCTTGGCCGGAAACAAGAACGACCTTGCACATCTACGCACAGTTTCAGCCGCACAAGCACAACAATTTGCCCATGCTGAAGGTTTGGAAACAGATATGTCTGTATATTTTTATCTTGAATATTTCTATGTAGAATTATCAACCGTTGAGACTTCAGCCCTCGACGCCACAAATGTTGAACAGGCGTTCATCGATCTATTGACGCAAACGTATTCGGTCATGTGCAAGGTATGTTATGATCATTAGTCTGTGTGGCTATGTTGCACTTTTTCTGTACTTACGGTGAATAGAAACAGGCACAAGACGACTTAACAGCAACAACTGCACGCCCGCAAGACTTCATAGAACTCTCTGATGCAAGCAATCAAAATGTGAAGAAGTGCTGCCAGTGATCTAAGATTGTCGCATCGTAGTGACGACTCTCACAGTTTCCCACGAATTCATCGGCCGCGTGAACACACTGAGAAAGTTTACTCTCATCATTACACGCGTAGTGCTATTTTGTAGGTCGACTACCTGAGCCTACGCGCTTCGCGCTCGGACTCCATCAAAGTCAGGATATCACCTGTCACAAAATTAGCACCATTGTGAAGCGAAGCGACCGTTTTATCTTACCTTCTCGAACCGGACCCTTCACGTTACGCATGATTTGCCGATTTTGATCGTCTAAGAATTTGACCCTAACTTGCGTGACCTGTACATTGAATTTCAGTCAGTACAGATGATCAATTGCATGTGTCATTCAAATTTTCGAAGCGCGTTTTGTACGCCGGATAATCGCGCTTCGTACCTGGCCCCTCGAGCCCGTCCGACCGATAACTTTCATGACGATGGCCCTAAAGTCGCGGGAAAAACGGGGCACGGTCAGTGTTCGCGTCCGCCCTTCAATTCGGAGAGAGCAAAATATCGCAGATGCCACGGGGTAGTGTGTAATGAACGATACGAATAAAGTCTACCATCGCGTGGGGGCGACGTCGCCCATCTTGTCGACTGCGCGCGTTGCTTACTTTTTTATTACGTCCTGAAGCGCCGCAAAGCAAGCCAAAACACAAGTCAGTCAGTGCATAAGTACGCGAACCGTGAGCGCGACGAAGGATGTTTGCACGTACCATGATAGTGCCAATGTAGCTTGGGCGTCGAATGCACTCGCGGCGAGTCGCAGCGTGCCGGCTGCGGTGCGATCACGCGGGCCGACCCCGGTACGTGAAAAAATACCCTCGGTATAGCATGATATCATATCATATGACACGACCAGATATGATATGATAGAGCTATTACCATTATAATATGTCATACACGCTCGCGGAAATGTGCGATGGGTATAGCGTATTCAAGCTCAATACGAAGTATCATGCCATAGGTTATGTTGGATCAGGAAACTTGGATAGATCCTCTTCGCGTCCGGTTGCGAAGTCGCGCTGCACACTGTGTTGCACCCAGCACCTGGTGCACAACTCGCGGCATTTAGTTCGTTTCCCACAAAATGGTAGTGATCACAATCAGTGCGCAGTCTCGCCCGGTTGCGAAGATTCAAACCAAAAAAACCGCGTCCGCGAAACCTACGAATCGTCCGCAACAGATCGTAAAGCTTGCAGTTCCGGTGTCTATCGCAACTGGTAGGTACCGCGCGCACGCGTGATGAAATTTCGTATAATTACTTCTTCGCGTGCGCGAGCCGCGCTGACCTTGGCTTCGCTCGCTCACTTGCTCGCTCGTGTCGCCTGATCTGGTTGTACAAGATATTGTGACTTATCTACTTTTTTACTTAGGTTGCATGACTCTGGCAAGCGAAGCGAGAGCTGAAGAAGCTGCGTACGCCATCAGCGCACAGGTGCGTTCGATCACGCACCAACGTTTCGCGACTCCGTTCTTTCTGCTGTTCGACTGTTTTCACACGTTTCTTCCCAGGTGGCCCAAATAGCGGCTGTCCCAACTCCTTTGCTCTACTTTGGCTTCCTTACTTCTTCGCTTACCTTCGCGGCCGGGGCGGTGAGTACACATATATTACTTTCATGCCTCTCCTCTAACTTCTTAATCTTCAGTACATCGCCCTCAGCAAGATAAAGTTGATTTAATTTAACTGACGTGAGAGTCCACGAGGTACGAGTTATGCGTTGATACATCTAGTAAATGCATTTGTAATAGCGTAACTACGTGTCGCACTCAAACTTCTTATCTGACTTCAGCGTCACGTGGTTCTCGCGCGCGTTTCTAGATTTCAATGCGATTTTATCGACGACCGTGAGCAAGCAAAACACAACAGAGTTCGTCTGCTTTCCCTCTTGCCGTCGTTGCGAATCACTTCAATTCGATATAACATCGGTAGGTCTAGTAAATATTCTGATCGCGCACGTGGATTGCCTTGCATGGCACGTTTGATCAGAATTCACTGGCAAACATGGGGATGCCAGAGTTGCTAACTGCGAGGTGTGTTGGGTGCTGAATGACAGCGTCAATCAACCCGTACTCTACAGCCTCTTCCGCCGACATGAAAAAGTCTCTATCTGTATCTTCCATGACTTCTTCAAGCGGCTTGTTCGTGAATTCGGCAAGGTAGCCATTGAGAGTGGACTTGTGATGCATGATTTCGTTCGCTTGAATCTCAATATCTGCTGCTTGACCTTGTGCACCGCCTAGAGGCTGGTGGATCATGATTCGGCTATTCGGCAAACTGAAACGTTTGCCTTTTTGCCCCGATGCAAGTAAAAAGGCTCCCATCGACGCAGCCAATCCGACGCAGACGGTTGACACGTCCGGACGAATGTGTCGCATGGTGTCGAACACAGCCATTCCTGCTGTAACAGAACCGCCTGGTGAGTTCACATAAAGTGTAATGTCTTTATCAGGGTCGTTTGCATCCAACCACAAAAGTTGTGCAACGATGAGGTTGCAGCCATCATCATCCACAGCTCCTCCCAGTCGAATGATGCGCTGGTTCATCAACTGGCTGGCTACACTTTGGAATCTTTCCACGACTAGCGGCGAAGGGCCTTTCCCTTGCTGCGCTTGAATGATAGAGCTGAGTAAAATTAGCACACTTTTGGTCTGTTCAGTAGAAGCCTGCTTACCTGGAATCGTATAAATACGACGGGCCGTTGCGTGTGGCGTCAGCGTGCAACTGCAGTGTCGATCTGCGAGCGGACGAAACTTGCGTTAGGCAACTGTACGTATAGAGGACAAATTCGAGGATTGTACTTTTATCCTATTCGGTGTTTACATTAGATCCCGGATCGTCTTACCTGCTTTGTGTGCGATAGCAACTCTTCCTCTCGGTAGGTTTAACTCGCCGGGACGAAATGGACGACTTCGCCGCGCTCACGCGCTGAAGCCCGCTCATCGTATGATCGTCAATCGCGGAATCGCACTAACGGAGAAATAATTTGGGTCGAGATTCGTCGCAACGGACGATCAGCTCGTTAGATCCGGGCTGCTGCGCTCCGCTATGGCGGACACGTGTAGCCCGGCGCAAGTCGAAACAAAAAGAAACCACATGCGATGCTGTGTAATGAAACTGTGAAACTCCTATCTGCCAAATTCATGTGAAGATCGGTATGTGTGTCTGGAAGTATCGATATGGATTTAACGTGCAGAGATGATAAATCTGTAAATGTAGCGGTCCCGCTCCAAAAATTCGCACGATGACTTTTTTTGTAAACTTTTCGCAACGGCATCCAATATCATAACGCTGTATAGTACTCTGATCAGACCACGATAAATCAGATATAAAAGCTGCGCACCTGTTGGAACGCTGGAGAGGAGAGGAGTCGCCGCGACACCACTTTGCAACTAGCAAACCGTCACGGTCCGAGAGCGGTCCCGGCGCGAACACAAGTAAAAGCTTTGAATATGTCTGGTAAAGGTGCAAAGGGTTTATCCGGGAAAGGACTTTCCGGGAAGGGTGCCAAGGGCACGATGTCGTCCAAGAAGGGAGATAAGCGTAAACCGACTTCGCGCTCCGTGAAGGCCGGTCTTCAATTTCCCGTTGGGCGCATCCATCGATTCTTGAAGGTAAATAATTAAGACACCCATCCTATGCGTCGAGTTCCGCGTTGGCGCTGAGCGGAGTAGTGATGGAGAATGTCTCCTTGACTTGACCGTTTAAAATTTCAAATCGCGGAGACTTTTCAAACTGTCGTTGAGCGCGCTGCGTGTACGTATCCATTCATTCTGACGAATTTATGCCATAAACAGAATCGTGCCGCCTCCGGTGGGCGGGTGGGTGCCACTGCGGCTGTGTATTCGGCCGCCATTCTGGGTAAGTTATTGGCCAGCAGGCTTAGAGCCAACAATTTGACTTAACTTTACAGAATATCTTACTGCTGAAGTTCTTGAGCTCGCCGGCAATGCGTCTAAAGACCTGAAGGTATTTAAAATTGATAGCATTTTCATGCACTGTACTCACACTACTGAAAGGTGAAACGCATCACGCCTCGACACTTGCAACTTGCTATTCGTGGCGACGAAGAGTTGGACATGCTCATTAAGGCTACCATCGCTGGTGGTGGTGTCATTCCGCACATCCACAAGTCCCTCATGAACAAGTCGTCGAAAAAGGGCGAATAAGCACGAAATATGAGAGACACTATACGACTACAACAACAACATACCATAGAGCTCTATGGGAGAAGTGTGCACTTGTACTTTTTGTAGGGCGGAGGCTTGGCACTGTACACCGTGCCATCGATTCCTGTAATGAAATAACAGTCGAAAACGAACATAACATAACATAACATAACATAACATAACATAACATAACATAACATAACATAACATAACATAGCATAACATAACATAACATAGCATAACATAACATAACATATATGCGTAACGACTACGTCTTTCAATTCACAATTTGTTACACCACGGGGAACTTGGAAAGAAAAATGTCATAGAGACGGTTTTCTTCAAGCACGCCCACGGCCAGAGAATCGGCCACCTCGACCTCTACCACGGCCGCCAGCGCCGCCACGACCTACAGTGCGGCCACCTCTACCACCTCGGCCAGCTCCACGTGCAGTTCCACGACCGGTGTTGCCCCTGCACGAGCTGAAAATAAGCATAACATTTTCCGTCGAAGCGACTTACCTCTGCATCGTAGGTTGCGTGAATCTTTCAATTGGTAGAAGCTTATCTGGACTGATGTAAAATTTATCACCTTCCGATTGAATTCGACTCAATATCCGCTGTCAAAGATTCTTTAAAATCACTCGTACCTTTCCTGTAAGAAGACGCTTTCACGCCGTCCGAAAGTTTAACCGTGAATTTCTGTTTGCGAATTGAGAATTTACAGGCACAGACATTCTTCACACCCACCACATCGTTAATTGTTCCGAAAATCTCCTCAACTCGTCCAATGAGAGCTTTACTTTCGAGAAAAATCGGACCATTGAAATACGGAATCTGAATTTGTCAGAATTTGTCAGATTTTGTGCCGGACTACGCGCTTGATGTTACCTTTGTGTTTGTCAAACTCAGAACTAGCTCTCCTTCGCATTCATGCATTAATTCGCCGATTTCTACAAGCATAGTTTAGTTTCAACGATGTCGACACAAAAAGTTGTACCTTCAACGGTGTCGGGAGTTGTATCGGCGACAAAACCACGGCCTCGCCCGCCACTTCCGCGACCGAAACCTCGACCAGCTGATCTGTTCCCCGCACTTCGCCCTCGTCCACCAGGTGCTCGCATTATCTGTTTGAATTTCTCAAATGTTCGTGTTTGTGTCGTCACGCACCGCAAAAGCCAGCCGCCGCACCGTCTGCTCGGAAGACCATTCCCGTTTCGGAAACTAAAATCTGCCGAGTGGTCTCATATGATATCAGTAATATTACTATATGACACTACACACTCCCTCTATAAAAATACAGGGAATTCAGCTTGTTGTATGATCCGATCATGGATAAATTTTGCAACACATTCTTGTTTGGCGTCCACGGATGTGGACGTCGAGCTCACGCAGCGAAGCGTGTCCAGCCGATTTGTAAGAAGCGTGATATGCTATGTAAAGACAAGTGAACGCACATCAACAGAAGTGGGGTTTGACTTAAAGATATCGAGGCCGCGTTGTCCAATATTTTCAGTTGTTATACGCCCTTTTCAACGCTCGCGAGCAGCCACGATTCTGACTCGGAAAAATGGTGCGACGTCTACCTTTTTCTGGATAATTTGTTTGAGCTCGGTGTATAGATATGCATCGGCCCGGTCTGTGTGCCCGCCACAGCATTATTCGGCATGAGTCTGCTTGCGGCTCGACGTCAAGTCGAGAACTTTTTGAGCAGCCTTCGGAGACTGTTTGAGTATTACTGGACTAAAATCCGAAGTGAAAGAACCTAAGGAACTAATTGGCTTAGATGTGCGATTGACAACGCAACAAACGAGCACATTTGATTGATTCAAAGTTGACTGGAGCGGAGGTCCACCACGATGCAAGATACATTATCTTGTGTACGGCTCTTGATGGCTCTCTCCACTAGTGCACTAGCCACGTCGTGCATCTTGTAAGTGCTATCTCTTTTCATCATGGAACGAACGAAGGTTATAGCCTGTGCACTGTTCATGACATCCCAAAGACCATCAGTGGCGATGACCAAGAAATCGTCCTCCTCTGAACGTTCATAGACGCGAACATCTGGTAGAGCAACGACTGGTGGTCTCTCAAGGGTGCCTATCCCAGATGCACCGGTTGACTCGAATTCCTGCAGCAACTCTGCCCTACCTCCCTTGAATTCATAGTCACCAAACGCCCTACTGACCGCTAAGATCCCGCAAACGCGCATCTGTGAGACCCATCCACCACTTTCAATTATACGCGATATCTCAGCACGACCTGCTTTTGAGGACCCAACTGGTCGGTGATCGTTGCTCATATCGACTGTTCTTCCCTTTCGACCTAGAACGGCCCTACTGTCGCCAACATTCGCAGTGATGACGTGATTGTCGCTCACAAAACAGACTGTAGCAGTGCTGCCGCTCCAACACTCTGGGTCACCAAGAGAGCCGAGGTGGTCAAGTAGAGCAGAATCTGCCCTTTCGAACGCACTGGCAAGGGGATTTTCTTCGTCTACCCCATAATCCTTCAAAGTATCACCTTTAACAACCTGATCACACATTTTCATCCCCGCTTGGTCAATGAAATCTAAGAGGTTGCTTTTTAAATATGTAGAACTTGCGGCTCCACCGTGTCCATCAAAAATTCCAAAGTACAGAAGCTTTCCATTGAGATTGCGCATACACCAGGAATCCTCCATTTCGTCACGCGGGCCCTCAGAGTCATGACCTCCCCAATCGATAGCTGCGAGTTTGTTCCTTCCAATCTTTTTCAGCTTACTTTTGCCTTCCTTCGTACTTGAGTCTTTCCCTTCCTTACTTGTCTGTATGTACTGCAGGAGAGGCACTGCGGCGCAAACACAAAAGGTAGAAAGCAACCATGAAACGTCAGCACCATCTTCAATAGTGTTCAAAGACATCAGCGCGATATTCATGCGTTTTCGAGCTAGCCTTTCACTTCGGAACCGTCGTTGTCTGCGGGGAGCGGAAGGACGAAACACGCTACGGGCTGAGGCGCTTCCACTGGATAGCACGGGGATTGGCATCAAAGCAGGGAAGTATGTCAGATACCGCGGCGATCAATTACCACGCTTGAGCTCACATCCATGGGGTGCGAGAGTGCACTGTTGAAAGCGGCTGCCAATGTTTTGTTGCGTTTCACAGCATTTCCGAAAGAAGAGACTTTGGATGGCGTATTTCCGGATTATGTACGTACAAATGAATATGAATGAATATGTGAAAAGGAGAAACGCAGAGAAGAACAGTTTGCTGGACAACTTCCGGTCCGTTTCGTCACTTATCGCTTCTCGAGATAGGGAGCCATCGCCCATCGTTAAACTTGGCCTCATGACCGCAGGAGACACACGCTTCTTTCAATCTCAACGAAAAGGTAGATGCTCTGTCGTAAAAGAAACCAAAAGCTGACTCTGTTCTTTTCTAGGCGAAATTGCTGAATGGCGCGATGAACTACGACGTACTGATTTGCTAGTACAAAAACAAGCTGTAAAGAAAGGTAAGTTGCTCTGAACGGCCATTTACTACTAACGATGGTGACATTCTATCGCAGTCATAGCGGCAATGACCGTCGGCAAGGACGTGTCCTCCCTCTTTCCTGATATGGTTCAGTGCATGCAAACTCCAAATCTCGAGTTGAAGAAACTCATATATCTTTACTTGATCAATTACGCGAAATCAAAACCGGAACTCACAATTTTAGCTGTGAACACATTCATTAAGGTGAGCTGACGCTCGTAGAAAGTTTATTTTGACTAAACTGCTTCAGGACGCCCAAGATGCCAATCCGCTCGTCCGTGCACTTGCAGTTCGGACAATGGGATGTATACGTGTCCATCGGATAGCAGAGTACCTGTGCGATCCGCTGCAACTAGCCTTGACGGTAATTTTGACGAGAAATAAAGTAAAATCTTTATCTCAACCCTGCACTCCAGGACGGAGACCCATACGTGAGGAAGACCGCAGTGCTTTGTGTGGCAAAACTCTTTGAAATCGACCCAGAATTAGTTGAAAGTCGGTAAGTTCACGAGTATCTCATAGGCTTTCTAGTCTCATACTTTGCTCCAGCGGTTTCATTGATACATTGAAGGAACTGCTGTACAGTGAAACCAATCCCACTGTTCTGTCCAACGCCATCGCTGCTATGTCTGAAATATCTAGTTCAGAGCGATCTTTCCACATCGATGCGAAGCTCGCAGATAGATTGAGTACTTTGCTTACGGAGTGTACAGAGTGCGTTCGTTACACCGATAATACATTTCTACTAACAATCGAGTAGATGGGGTCAAGTTTACATACTAGATGCGCTTGCAGCGTTTTCAACGTTCAATTCTCACGAGGCATCAGCCATACTAAAGCGCGTGAGCGCTCACCTACAGCACTCAAATGGCGCTGTGGTCTTAGCGAGCATCAAAGTGTTGACAAATCACTTACAGGTACGGGACTGGGAACTTTCTAATTTCTTGCTTCTGACCAGGTAGCAACAGTTGATACCTGATACTTCGCAGCGCACAATCAAGATGCAAATAGCATCATCACTTGTGACTCTTTTGGGAAGTGAAATGGAGGTTCAGTACATTACACTACGATGTGTGCATTCGCTGCTCCGATCCTATAAGGAAGAGTTACAAAGACACTTGCAGGTAAGAAACACGCCCTAAAAGAATCGCAACGAATTTTTTAAATTGTGTCTTTGTAGGCTTTCTTTTGCAGATACAACGATCCGTTCTGCATAAAGCATACCAAATTAAAAATTCTACTCGAACTTGTTTCAAACGACACAGTCAGTCATGTGCTGAATGAACTGAAGGAGTACTCTTCCGAGGTAGACTTGGATTTTGTGCGACACGCCATTCGTGCTATTGGGGTATGCGCCATCAAGTTTGAAAATGCCAAAGAGGAATCAGTTGCGCTGCTTCTTGATTTAATTGATAGCAAGATCAATTATGTCGTCCAAGAAGCTATAATTGTCATGAAGGATATCATCAGGACCTACCCTAATCAGTTTGAGTACACTATACCGACCTTGTGTTCTGCTCTTTCCTCGTTGGATCAGCCAGAAGCAAAGGCAGCGTTGATATGGGTAGTGGGAGAGTATGCTGCGCGAATCGAAAATACGACTGCACTTATAGAAAACTTTTGCGAAACCTATACGGATGAACCAGATTCGGTTCAGCTGCAGCTGCTCACATCTGCGGTAAAAGCTTTTTTGCAACACAAAGTTGCCAGTACTCAAGGAGTTGTTCAACGAGTTTTACAGAAAGCTTCTACATCAGAGAATCCTGATGTACGAGACAGAGCTTTCATTTATTGGAGATTACTTAGTAGTAATTCTGCGTACGTTAGCGATGTTGTGTTATAGTTCCAAATCCAGAAGCAACGAGCGTGAGATAATATTTTTTTGCCCGAAGAGAACTGTAGTACAATTGATAAAAAGACAACATGTCAGCTCACAACTTCACGAATTGTTAAACGTACAAGTTACATATATGATTAAAATCACTGAGCAGACACGAAGCGCGCCTCGCGAAAGTGAGGAAAGCGGGAGACCTCTTACTCGAGTATGCCTCGAGCTCAGTCGGTGACATAGCTCAGTTGGGAGAGCGTTAGACTGAAGATCTAAAGGTCCCGCGTTCGATCCGCGGTGTCGCCATTTTTTTAAACTCCCCTGTTTTTCTTTCTACCTTTCAACGGCGCAAG
>JACLAB010016687.1_pt1 | contig 22265 bp, 16 predicted proteins | sample 8027921 | NCBI WGS metagenome assembly JACLAB01 (sample SAMN15725117, study PRJNA655200) | protist metagenome | isolation source: fluorescence activated cell sorting (FACS) single amplified genomes of... | place: USA: West Boothbay Harbor, Gulf of Maine | collected 2000-07-19
ATGGAGGGGCCAAATGGTATAGAAGCAAGCTGGAGGTTTGCCTCACATGCTCTCAGGTATGGTGCAGGTTGTGCTATTCATCTCTCTAAACTTGACCCTAAAGGTTACACAAGAGAGTCAGGGGTTACTGCTTCTGGTCCTGTAAGTTTTGGTAAAATTTACTCTTCTTTAAATGAAATACTACGACGTGGGGGAATTTATAAGAATGGTGCGATTGTGTTGCACCTTGACTTATCCCATCCTGATGCTAGGGAGTTTATCACTGCTAATAGATCCGAACTACCTTGGGTCAAACGATGCATCAACATTACTGAAGAGTGGTGGCAGGATTGTACGTTCAAGGAAGACCTATTATTTGGAATCAAATCAGGTGACATCTGGCTAAACAAAGTAAAATATGACAATGAAGGAAAGCGCATCAGAGGTAACGTCTGTCTCGAAGTATACCTGCCATCACGAGGTACCTGTCTACTACAGCATATCAATCTTGGAGCCTGTGAGTTCGATGACATCCCACGAGCATTTGTTGAAGGTATGTCCGAGTTGTGCAGCCTACATAGTAGGACAGCTGTCGGAGATTCTGGAGAATACCTCCCGCCTGAAGTTGATAGACAAGTGGGACTCGGTATGCTTGGCCTCGCAAATCTCCTTCGGCGGTACGGAGTAACATACGATCAATTTGGTCGTGCGTTAGAACAATACAACAACAACGAAACTATCCGCTCGGCAGCTTATGAACTTGTCTCTCAAATTGCTTCAGGAATTGACCAAGCAGCCACAATTGCTCGCGAATATAATATGGTTCGAGCCTTTGCTATCGCTCCAACCGCCAGTTGCAGTTATCGAAGCGTGGATCTGGATGGCTATACTAGCACACCAGAAATCGCTCCACCTATCTCGCAGACAGTCGATCGTGACTCGGGTACTTTCGGAGTACAAACTTACAATTATGGTGACGTAGAAATTGCTAGTAATGTAGGATGGGAAAATTATAAAAGAGTTGCAGATGGCATTATGACAATGCTTGATGCCACAGGACTTCTTCATGGATACAGTTTCAACTCTTGGAGTGATACTGTAACCTACGATAATGAATTCGTAGAAGAGTGGCTACGGTCTCCGCAAACAAGCCTCTATTATTCACTACAAGTGATGAGTGATACACAAGATAAATCTAGTGCTTATGCTGCATTAGATGAATCAGAAGTAGACAACTATTTGGAGGACATTTTGAATGAAGAACTTACATGTGATTGTCAAGAATGAACCCTTACGAAAAACTACTGAACAGAAAAAGGAAATGGACACCAGTCCAAACAACTGCCGGATTATGCAAGGCAGGGGCGGAAGAGACGGTACACCGTGCTCTTGCGTTGCGACATATGGAACTACCTGTGGGAGATTTTATCCGTGATGGATTGGCTACCGACGTACCAAAACTATCGAGGGAGTTACTGGAATCAAATATCACCGATGAGGAAAATCACGACTTGGCACTTGGTTACATTGCCAATGCTTACGGGGTTGACGAAAAAGCTGAATCGGAAGCTCTCAGGCTCAGGGAAGCTTGGACTTCGCATCCTGATCATACAATCCTCAAAGCGATGGTTGCCGAACGTGCAATTTTTTTCGTTCTTTTACCATTCATGCGCTTTAATGGTGACGCTGGAATGCGAACGGTCAGTGCGGATATAAGCAGAGATGAACAAATTCACGTTGCTGCCAATAGCATTGTTTGTCGGGAGCTGGGGCTTACTGTCAGTCCTTCTCTTGATAAACTCCGCAAGGCAACTATCAATTGGGTAATGCAACCCCTAGGTATTAATACTACCGATAAATATTTGGATAAAAAATTTTGGCTGGATTCTAGTGATCGCTTAATGTATGAAGGCAAAGCTCCTGAGCTTTCCGCAACTAAAGCAGCACGAATGCCAGCATTCTTTGAGCATAGCAATGTCAACCTCCCCCAATACGCTTGAAGTCCTAGGGATGCAATCTCGTGGACTCATACACCAATTAGAAGAATCATTCCCACCAACTAACCCAAACCCTGAAGATAAAATGGAAAAAATTATGTACAGATCCGGGCAACGTAGTGTTGTGGAATGGATCGTTAATTATATGGAGGAAAATTAATGGCTATTAGCACTGAGTATGGGCTGAGTACAGAGTTTTTCGGGCATAAAGATTACTACAAAGCTTTAGAAAAACAGCTTACAAATCTTCAGATTAAAAAATACTTAGACACAAACATGGGTAAACTGCGTGGTGTTAATGTCCCTGGCAACGCCGCAGGTGTTTATGAGCTAGCTGCACGTGGAGCTGAACAAGAACAAGAACTTATGAGACAACGTGAAGCTGAACAACGAGAAATGGAAAGACTAAAACAAATGGAAATTGGTCAGCGTACTCAAGCAGCCAATACTGCAAGAGCAGGTCTTCAAAGCAAGTTTCAAATTGGCTCTAGTTCTAAATCACCACAAACTGCAGGTACACAAGGGTTTAAACGTAGACAATTACAAGTAAACCCCACTGCTTATAAGTCTCTTTCTTCAGGAGCATCATCAACAGCAACTTCACCTGGAGTACTTAACGTCTAATGACTGCTAAAACACGTTATGATAGATTGTCTTCAGACCGTTCCCAGTTTTTAAACACTGCTAGACAAGCAGCAGATCTAACTCTACCTTATCTTATTCGAGAGGATGAGACTTATACTAAAGGATCATTAAAACTTACAACACCGTGGCAATCACAAGGAGCTAAAGGTGTGGTAACACTTGCAAGTAAATTAATGCTTGCATTACTACCACCACAAACCAGTTTCTTCAAGCTACAGGTAAATGATATAAATATTCCTGGAGAATTAGGACCAGAGATTAGATCAGAACTTGACTTGTCGTTTGCTAAAGTTGAACGTACTATCATGGAGTCTATTGCAGCCTCTAGTGATCGTGTTGTCGTTCATCAAGCATTAAAGCATCTTGTAGTAGCTGGTAATGCTCTTATCTTTATGGGTAAGGAAGGACTCAAACTTTATCCTTTAAACCGATATGTAGTAGATAGAGATGGTAACGGTAATGTTATTGAAATTATAACAAAAGAAACAATATCAAAAAAACTATTAAAAAAAAATTATCCTGAATACAAAGAGCCTAAACCTAATACACCTAATGATAATTCATCACGTCATGATGATGAATGTGATGTATACACACACTGCATTAGAGACAACAACAGGTGGATCTGGCATCAGGAGGTAGAGGATCAGGTACTACCTAAGTCAATGAGTAAAGCACCCCTTGACGCAAACCCCTGGCTTGTGCTACGATTTAACCACGTAGACGGTGAGGTCTACGGACGTGGTAGGGTAGAAGAGTTCATTGGTGATCTAAAGTCACTTGAAGCTCTGTCACAAGCACTGGTTGAAGGCAGTGCAGCAGCTGCTAAGATAGTGTTTACCGTCTCACCCTCCAGTACAACCAAACCATCAACGCTTGCTAAGGCAGGTAATGGTGCAATCATTACAGGTAGACCTGATGATATTGGTGTGGTACAGGTTGGTAAGACGGCTGACTTTCAAACTGCTTATCAAATGGTAGGTACTTTAAGTCAACGATTGAGTGAGGCATTCCTTGTTCTTAATGTAAGACAATCAGAACGTACTACTGCAGAAGAAGTTCGGATGACTCAGATGGAATTAGAACAACAACTCGGTGGATTATTTAGTCTACTTACTGTTGAGTTCCTTGTTCCTTATCTTAACCGTAAACTAAACGTTGCACAAAAAACAGGTGAGATACCACGTTTACCTAAAGGTGATATAGTTAAACCTACTATTGTTGCGGGTATTAATGCACTTGGTCGTGGTCAAGACCGCGAAAGTCTTGGTCAATTCCTTACAGTTATTGCTCAAACAATGGGACCAGAAGCTATTCAACAATATATTAATCCAGAAGAAGTTGTTAAACGTTTGGCAGCAGCATCTGGTATTGATGTATTGAATCTTGTTAAGAGTATGCAAGAGATACAACAAGAACAGCAACAAGCTATGGCACAACAACAACAGATGATGGCACAACAACAAGAGCCACAAATGGCTGCTGTTGACCAGAAACGTGAGCAAGCTGCGGCACAAATGATGCAGCAAGAACAACAACAACCACCAATTCAATGAGCGAAACACTAACACTTAATGATGCACCCGCTGATCAGCCTGAACTTAATGCTGATGAGCAAGAGTCTCTCGCTGTTGCCGAGGCTAACGAAGGGGAACAACAACAGCTACTAGCAGGTAAATTTCAAGACACACAATCTCTTGAACAAGCTTACCTAGCATTACAAAAGAAACTTGGTGAACCACGTGAAGAAGTGGAAGCCGGTGAAGAACGAGAAGAAGAACAAGCCGCTGACGAGCAAGAAGAGGTACAAGAAGAAGCAGATCCTGGTAAACTAACAGAACAGCAAGCCAATCAATTATTTGATATGGTTGGTGGTGAGTCTAGTTACAAGGATATGTTGAATTGGGCTGGTGACTCTCTTTCTAAAGAAGAAATTGAGATGTATGATTCAGTAATGGCTGATGGTAATGCTAATGCTATCTTCTTTGCTGTACAAGCATTGAATGGTAAGTATACAGATGCTGTTGGTAAGGAAGGTCAGCTATTGACTGGACGTTCTGCAGCACCTGCTGCTGATAATTCATTCCGTAGTCAATCAGAACTCGTAGCAGCTATGAGTGACAAACGTTATGATAGTGATCCAGCATATCGTTCGGACGTTATGCGTAAACTTGAAAACTCTGACCTAGAATTCTAATGACTGTTACCACCAACGATCGCGGACAACAAAACCTCTTCGCAAAAGAACCCACCATGTACACTGACGAAAACTACACTGTGAATCACAACGACAAAGCAGAAAAACTAAACGGTCGCCTAGCTATGCTAGGTGTGATGGCTGCGCTAGGAGCGTATGCACTAACTGGTCAAATTATCCCTGGAGTATGGTAATGCCACAAGGTAAGGGAACTTACGGATCACAGAAAGGTAGGCCACCTAAGAAAGGTACTAAAAAGTAATGGCTAAATCAGGTCTCTACGCTAACATCCATGCTAAACGGATGCGCATTAAACAAGGTTCAAATGAAAAGATGCGTAAGCCTGGTAGCTCTGGTGCACCCACTGCTGCCAACTTTAAACGCGCTGCTAAAACTGCTAAGAAAAAATGATTGAATGCCCACAATGTACTGTACAACAGCAGTACGTTCTTGAACAACTACAGACTTCTGCTGGTGTGACAGATCGAACCGCTCTTGCTGTCATTCTGGGTAACATCTATCAAGAGTCTACATTTAAACCCAACATCTGCGAAGGCGGTGCAATCGTACCTTATGATCGTTGTCTTCGTGGAGGTTATGGTTTAATCCAATGGACTTCAAAACATCGTTACCTTGGTCTTGGTACTTTCTGTGCTAAACGTAATGATGATCCAAGTAGTTTGGAATGTCAAACTGCTTATCTAATTAATGAGATGAAGTTTAGAGATGACTTAATTAATTTCCAAACTCCCCATCAAACAATACCCTATTACATGAATGCTGCCTACCATTGGTTAGGCTGGGGTATCCATGGTAATAGAACAAAACATACTTATTCTTTTTTAACTAAACTACAATGAAAATTTTTGCTATCCTCCCTGCTGCTTTGTTTGCTGCTTCCCCTGTACTTGCTGGTCCCTATGTTAACATTGAGAACAATGCTGGATTTACTGGTTCTAACTTTAATGGCCACGCCACAGATTTTCACCTGGGGTATGAAAACAGTGTGAACTTCGGTTCATACTACGTGCAGGCTGGACCTACAATTTTTGCACCTGATGGTGGCGAAGAAGAAACTAAACTGACTGGTAAAGTCGGTGGTTCTATCCAAGCAAGTGAGCGTGTCTCTATCTATGGAGAACTGTCTGCTGCTTTCGATTCAGATGAAAATGATTACGGAACAAAGCTTGGTGTCAAGTATAGTTTTTAATAGCTAAATAGATTTAATGGAGGGTGCAATTCCCTCCCTAGCTCTAGACAGCCAAGTCTTTAAAATGGTCTTACTTACTAGAACAAACACACATGAACTATTACTTTAATGACCGCAACAATTACGCTACAAAAACAACAGAATATTTGGAACAACTTCTGTGACTGGGTAACCAGTACTAACAACCGACTGTACGTTGGTTGGTTCGGAGTCCTTATGGTTCCAACCTTAATCGCAGCTACAACTTGTTTTATCATTGCATTCATTGCAGCACCCCCCGTAGACATTGATGGCATTCGTGAACCAGTTGCAGGATCGCTCCTGTACGGAAATAACATTATATCGGGAGCAGTTGTCCCGTCTAGCAACGCTATCGGACTACATTTCTATCCCATCTGGGAGGCAGCCTCGCTTGATGAGTGGCTATACAACGGCGGACCTTTCCAACTCGTCGTCTTTCACTTCCTCATTGGTATCTATGCTTATATGGGACGCGAATGGGAACTTAGTTACAGACTCGGAATGAGGCCTTGGATCTTTGTTGCATACTCCGCACCCGTGGCAGCGGCATCCGCTGTATTCCTTGTTTATCCCTTTGGACAAGGTTCTTTTTCAGACGCTATGCCTCTTGGCATTTCCGGTACTTTTAATTATATGTTGGTATTCCAAGCCGAGCACAACATCCTCATGCACCCCTTCCACATGTTGGGAGTTGCTGGTGTTTTTGGTGGTAGCTTGTTCTCAGCTATGCATGGATCTTTGGTCACGTCTTCCCTTGTACGTGAGACAACTGAAACTGAAAGTCAGAACTATGGTTACAAGTTCGGACAAGAAGAAGAGACTTATAATATTGTTGCAGCCCATGGCTACTTCGGTCGTCTCATTTTTCAATATGCGTCTTTTAATAATAGCCGTAGCTTGCACTTCTTTCTCGCTGCTTGGCCTGTCGTGGGTATCTGGTTTACTGCTCTTGGGGTTAGTACTATGGCATTCAACTTGAATGGCTTTAACTTTAACCAATCAATTCAATCTTCAGATGGTCATGTACTTAATACTTGGGCTGACATCTTGAACCGTGCTGGTCTTGGTATGGAAGTAATGCATGAACGTAATGCACATAACTTCCCACTTGACTTGGCATCAACTAGCTCTACACCTGTGGCCTTAGTGGCACCTGTGATCGGCTGAGTGAGATAGATCTTACAGAGGGGTGCAATTCCCCTCATCACTATTGGCACAGGCCCTTACGAGGATAACCTTTGCCGTCTAGACGGTGGGATAGACCACAATAAAATTAAATAACTCAAAGATCTTTGAGAGTCGTATAAATTAACTCTCTTTTAAAATGGCTTTTCAATCTTCGGTTAACCCCTCTCAGCTTACACAGCTGGGTCAGGCTAACCTAGCTGGCGACAAACGCGCACTGTATCTTAAACTGTTCAGTGGCGAAATGTTCAAAGGCTTCCAGAATAATACAATCGCTCGTGACTTGATCATGAAGCGTACACTTAAGAACGGCAAATCATTGCAGTTCATCTTCACAGGTCGTACCAAGTCAGAGTTCCATACTCCTGGCAACAGCATTCTTGGTGACTCCAATGGTGCGCCTCCTGTGGCTGAGAAGACGATCACGGTTGATGACCTGTTGATCAGTTCAGCTTTCGTCTATGAACTTGACGAAGTACTTTCTCATTACGATCTTCGTTCTGAGATCTCACGTAAGATCGGCTACGCTCTTGCAGAAAAGTATGACCGTCTTGCATTCCGTGCTGTTGCACGTGGTGCACGTAAGGCTTCTCCTATCAGTGCAACTGGTTATGTTGAGCCCGGTGGTACACAGATTCGTGTTGGTGCAACTACCAATGATTCTGATGCTTACGTTGCTGCTAACTTGGTATCTGCATTCTATGATGCAGCGGCTGCTCTTGATGAGAAAGGTGTTACTTCTGATGGCCGTGTTGCCGTCCTCAACCCCCGTCAGTACTACGAATTGATCCAAGCTGTTGGTTCCAACGGTCTGGTTAATCGTGACTCACAAGGTACTGCCTTGCAGTCTGGTAACGGCATCATTGAGATTGCTGGTATCAGGATCTACAAGTCAATGAATATCCCTTTCCTCGGCAAGTATGGTACTGCTTACGGCGGTACAACTGGTGTAACCGCACCAGGTAACACTGGTGATTTCGTTGCAGAATCCCTTGAAGATGCATCCGATGCTCAAACTGGAATCAATAATGATTATGGTACTGCAGCTCAATTCGGCTCTAAGTCCTGTGGTCTTATCTTCCAAAAAGAAGCAGCCGGTATGGTTGAAGCAATTGGTCCTCAGGTTCAAGTAACCAGTGGTGATGTCTCCGTGGTTTACCAAGGCGATGTTATGCTTGGTCGTTTGGCTTGCGGTTGTGATTACCTCAACCCTGCTGCTAGTGTTGAACTGTATGTTGGTGCTACTGCTCCTTCTGATTTCTGATATTTTTATATCCAACGGGAGTCTCTTCGGAGGCTCCTTTTTTTTAATTCTTTATTGAGAATAATACTCATTATCAATTTATGGCCTTCCCTACTACTGGCTCCAATACTGAGCTACAAGCTGTTAATCAGATCCTGGCGTCAGTTGGTCAGGCTCCTGTCACTACTTTGACAACTGATGAAACTTTTGTATTAAATGAAGTTTCAAACTTTACTGGTTCTATTTCCGGCACTACTCTTACTACTACAACAGCTAACATTCCAGTCGGCACCTATATTGGTGGAGCTGGTGTAACTGTTGGTACATCTATTGCTGTTGCAGGCATAGAGGTAACTCCAGCTACAGATCCTGTTACATATGATTATACTGTTAATATTTCTCAGACTGTATCCAGTCAGACCTTAACACAATCTATTGCTACAAGTAGAATTGAATCACAAACCAACCCGGACGTTGCGATTGCACTCAACACCCTAAGAGAAGTGTCTCGTGAAGTACAATCAGAAGGATGGAGTTTTAATAAAGAATACGATTATCCAATTACACCTGACGCATCTAATGAAGTATTAATTGCAAACAATATACTTCAAATGGATCTAAATAAATCTTACACCCAAAATATGAATAAAGATAGCATTAATCGTGAAGGCAAACTTTATGATAAAATTGCTCATTCATTTACTTGGACTGATGCTACCTTATATGTTGATATTATTTGGTACTTTGATTGGCCAAGTATCCCTACTGTCATCCAAGCTTTTATTATTGCAAGAGCAGCAGCAATTGTATCTAGTAGAATTATTGGTGATCCTAATCAATATCAAGTATTACTACAAAAAGAAGCTGCTACTAGATCTACAGCTTTAGAATACGAATGCAATCAAGGTGATTATACTTTCTTTGGTAGTCCTAAAGGTGGTAATTTTTATCAAAGCTATCAACCATTCCATACTTTACAACGCTAATGACAGCAGTAACTCAACTAATACCAAACTTTCTTGGTGGTGTCTCACGACAAAATGATGACAAAAAATTATTAGGGCAAGTAACTGAATGCATTAACGGTTACCCTGATCCTACTTATGGTCTATTAAAAAGACCAGGTATGAAATTTACTAATACTTTAAAAAAAACTAACGGCACTAATTTCACTAAAACTGAATTAGATAATGCTGTATGGTTTTTCATTGAACGTGATGCAGCAGGCTCATATATTGGTGCTATTAAAGGTGCTAATATTTATATTTGGACAGCAGATAATGGGACTGCATGTACAGTTACTAATAACGCTGCATCCTATTTGACAGGTACAACACAGAATGATTATCATTTTCGTAGTGTACAAGATGTCACAGTAATTACAAACAAAACAATTGTAGCTGCTATGCAACCTGTAGGTACTTATATACCTAATGCAGTAGCTACACTTAAGTTAACTTCATTAGTTGAAACATATTCTTACGAAGTATCCATTCAACATGAAACATCAACAGTTACTGCTCAAAACAATACAACTTTTGATGACATGTTGTTGTATGATGCTAGTGATGTAGACACTAATCATCATCTTGTAGATGCTATTAAAGCTACAATTGAAGCACAACATGCTGCATCTAATGCAGACTTTGCAGGTGTATGGTACTTAGAAGGTTATCCTGATAGTCTTGTTATTAAACGTAGTACAGGTACAAATGCAGTTGTGACTGATTATAGTGCTGTTACTGGTACTCCTGTAGCTTTTAATATTGATGCTAAAGGTGGTCTCAATAATACTGCTTTAGAAATATTTGAAGATGAAGTAGAGGATGTAACTAAACTTCCTTTAGAATCTTTCGGTGGCCATCATGTAACGGTTAGTAATACAACTAATTCTGAAGATGATTATCATGTACAATTCGTTGCTTATGATACTATACTTAATAGAGGTAGAGGTTATTGGGAAGAGACTATAGCTAGAGATGTATCCCCTGGCTTATTAGCATCAACGATGCCACATCAGCTAGAGAATACAGGACCAACAACATTTGAATTTAATCCTATTACATGGTCAGCACGGAAAGCTGGTAATGATGTTACTAGCCCTTTACCATCTTTTATTGGTAAAAAAATTACAACTACATTTTTCTATTCTAATAGATTTGGCTTGTTATCACAAGACAATATATTTTTTGGAGTAGCAAATGATAACTATAATTTTTTTGTTAAGTCAGCTCTGACACAAATTGATTCAGATCCAATTGATTTAAATGTATCTAGTATTAGACCTGTTATTTTATCTGATGTACTACCATCTCCGCAAGGTTTAATGTTGTTTAGTGCACGACAACAGTTTCAAGTATTAGCTACTGATTCTAGTACATTTACTCCTACTACAACCGTTATTAGATCCATATCTAATTATGAAATGGCATCTGACATCCCTCCTGTTGATGTTGGTGTTACTACAGCATTTATAAATAGAGTACCTGGTTACAGCAAACTGTTTAGTTTACAGTTGCGTGATGTAGAACAAAGCCCTGTTGTCGTTGATATTAGTAAAGTTGTACTTGAGTGGCTACCAAATACTATAGATAGTCTTACAGTTAGCCCACAGAACTCTGTGATTATGCTGATTGATAGAGACACATCTTACCTATATCTTTATCGCTATTATAATAATGGTGAAAAAGATTTATTTCAAGCATGGACTAAATGGCAATTACCAGGTACTATTCAAACTGCAGACATTATCAATGATTCTGTAGCTATTATATCACAACATGAAGATGAATACACAATAGGTAGTATTATACTTGATGAGATACCCACAGGAACCTCTGTAGCAGGCGCTACTAGCATTACTGGTAATACATGCCTAGACATGGCTACAAGGCCCGTCAAGCCTGCTGTAGATGTCAATGCGGTGGTATATGATGCAACCAATGAGGTTACTAAAATCTATACACCCTATACTCCATTCCAACAAAAGGAAGCTATCATGCTTCTTAGTGTACCTGAAGCAGATGTAGGTACAGACGCAGCTGTTGATGCTGATGCTGGTTTCTATTTAGCTGCTACTGAACGTACTGAAATTGGTACAGGTTACCGTTACTTTGAAGTTAAAGGTGACTATACAAGTTATGCTGATGGTATTGTTATAGGTTACGGTTATGATTTTGAAGCAACCTTACCTAAATTTTATTATAAACTTGATCCCACTACATCTGATTATACAGCTACCTTAACTATATCAAGAGTTATATTTTCTATTGGTAGAACAGGTCCAATTGAATTTAAAGTAAAAGCAGGTGGTTCTGATGAATGGAAGAATGTAGAATATGTAACTGATGCGGGTACTTATGTAGCAGACAGTAGTCCTGTAACATCCGAACATCAATTCACTATACCAATCCATCAACGTAATATTAATTTTGAACTTAAAGTGACAAGCAATTATCCATACCCTGTATCGTTGGTTTCAATGATGTGGGAAGGAAACTATTCACCACGATTCTATAGGAGGAAGTAATTATGTCATTAGGTGGTGTAATAAATTGGATTTCAGGCGACGATCCAAACAAAGAAGCAAGGGCAGCAGAAAGAGACGCAAAGAAAGCAGCTAAAAAGCAAGCCCGTGCAGATTATTCGTATGCTAAAGAGCTACATGAAGCAGAAAAAAAAGACTATTTTGCAAATCGTGAGTTTGCATATAATACTGCTGTTACTAACTGGGAATATGGTAAGAAAATTCAAGATTATCAATATGCTCAATCTTTAGCTGTTTACGAAAAAAGTGAAGATATTTATGAAGGACAAATTGATTACAATCAACAGGCAGAATCATTAGCAGTTAGTGAACAAGAAGCCTCTATACAAGACCTTGCTTTAAGCCAAGCGTTTCAACGTGAAGCAATGAAAGCTGATTTAGAAAATGAAATAAAATTACAAACTACTGATTTAGCTAATAAAATAAAATCAGAAAGTTTTAATGTAATGACTGAAATTAAATCAGCAGGCATTAATAAATTAGAACAAGGCGCTAAATTATACGGTATTAAAAGTGGGCGTAGAATTGGTACTGAATCAGTTCAACAAGCTTTAAATGAAATTACCAAGAAAAATACTTTTGAAAAAGAAGCTAAGTTTATAGAAAGTTTACAGAAAAGCGGTAAAGCAGCCTTAGGTCAAGCTGGTGTATCACGTGAAAAAAGTTTACAATCTACTGCTGCATCAGCGTTTCGTGATTTAGTTGTCCTTGATTCTAGTTTATCTGGTTCTAGAAATAAAGCTGCTGTTGACTTATTAAAATTACAAGTTGATGCTAGTATTGCTGAGACACAAGTAGGTCTTAATTTAGATAGGATTAGATTAGGTGTTACTACAGCACAGGAGAGATCTAAACTAAACATTAATGCAGCACAAGAGCAAGCACAACTACGTATTAATGCAGCACAAGATGAAGTTAAATATAACAACAAAATTCTTGATGCTAATATGCAAAGTGCTACCTCTCAGATGATTCGTAACATTGATCAAATTGCATTACAAAAACAAGGTGCTGATCTTCAAGCTCAAGCAAACCTTAACCTATTCCCTGAAGAATTTGATTATGCACCTGAACCACAGATGACACCAGAACGTACATTTGTCAAACCAATTATGAGAGAAGTATACATTCCTAAAGGTCCACGTGTAGACACAGGTTTCTCATCGGTAGCACCAGGGCTGCTGCAAATAGCTTCAACGGCAATTGGCGCTGCTGGATCTATAAAGAATCTTTTTGGTGCTGGTGCAGCTGGTGGTTTTAATACAGCCACAACAGCACTAGGTTCTGGCGGCGGCAGCATAGGCGGTGTAGGTACATTCGGACCTAACTTCGGTTTTCCGGTAACTTAATAAACTAACTAACTATGGCACGACTACAATACCAACCCGCTACAAAACAAAGAGGATTCCAACCTATTCAACTTAGTAGGGCTGGTATTGCTCGAATGGAAGAAGAAGGTAACAGGGTAATCCGTAACTTAGAAAAAGAACGGGACGCTACAATCAGACAACGGCAAGAGGATCTGCAAGCAATGCAGGAAAACTCTGCTTATGAAATGCGCGCACGTGAAAGGAATCAGGACATTTTACGGGCCAATTTAAAGAATGAGCAATTAAGCATTGAGGCTGAACAGAAAACAAAGCAACAACAAGCTACTGCTGATGCTTCAGCATTTGAGTCAACAATAACTGGATTAGTTGATTTTAGTGTAACTCTTGGTAAGCAAGCTGCTGAAAGAACCAAGCAGATGATCACAGATCAGACTGCAGAAGGTGCACAAGCAGCACGTCAAGAGTATCTTGCTAGCCCTAAACTGCAAAATGACTACGCAACAGTTGAAGGTCAGATTGATGTTAATATAGAAAAACTTGATCAGGCTGATTTTATTGCAGGTCAATTAGGTTTAGACTCATCTTTAGAAACAGCTAGAAATCTTGCAGCTAATCCTGGTCGTGGTTATTACTGGAAAAAGGGTTACTATAATGAGTTCCTTGTACAGCAAACCCCTTTGCTTGTTGACAGGGCACTTCAAAGTACTGAAGAACTTTTTGTTGATCAGAATGGTAAGAAATTTGCAGGTATAGAAGCTGTAAATGATCCTGATAAGATGCGTATTGTATTAAGCAAGATGCAGGATACTTTATACGGATCAACTGGTTTAGATATTAATTCACTTGAACCAGGATTTTTAGAACCTTCCAGTAAGTATCTAGATAAGTATAATAGTACTAGAATACAACAAGCATCAAATAAAGCAACTAATATTGTTTATGATAACCTTGCTCAAGAAGGAAGGTCTCATATAGAGCAAGGTAGAGTTGGAATGGGTTACAGGTTATTACTAAAAAACCCTAAAATTGGTAGAGAGGGTGCTTTAAAAGAAGTCTTTGCTTTATACTCTGCACAAAATGCTGACGGTACATTTCGTTATTCAGTAGACGAATTAGATAACATTAAGCTATTAGGTGATAAAACTATTGTTGAAGAACGTGGTAATAGTCAACGTTATCAAGATGCTATAGCTGCTAGACGTAAGGCTCAAACAGATTATAGACGTGCTGAGCGTAGTAATACTAGGTTAGAAGCCAAAGATTTTGCTGATAAAGCTGTGCCACAAATGATAGAGTATTTTGAAAATGCTGACGCTCAAGGCGATATGAACGGTGCGGCTACATTTGAAAAAAATTACTACGATAAGTTCGGTCATAACCAACCATTACCTAGCGGTTATGTACGAGCAAAGAAAGCAGCGTTAAAAGAAAACTTTGATGCTGAAGTAGCAACCATTCAAGCTAGAGCTAAAACAAAAACATTAGATTCAGCTTTTATTGATTCTATTGAAAACCCTAAATTACAGCTTGAAGCTATTAAAGCATTTAAGCAACAAGAAGAAGCTAAGTATGGTCCTAAGTATTCTGTAATGCAAAAGAGTTTAGTTTCTGAAGCTAAGACATTAACAAAGTTTGATCCTACTGTAGAAGGACCAGGTTCTGGAACAACTATTATGGTGACTAATGCTCTTAAAAATGAATACAAATATTTTTTTAAAGCTTTAGTCGATAAAGGTGTCCCTATGGACGCAGCTGCTGATCAAGCTTACGCACAACTTACAGAGTATGTTGCTAAAGGTGCAACAGATAAAACAAATAAATTTTATACAGGAACAGGTGTACTTAATAAACCAACTTTCCCAAACATTCAAGGTACTACTCAAGCATTAACAGCTAGTTCTCAAGAACAACGTAATGAATTAAATAAACTTATTTTACAAAAGAGCGCAAACGTTGGTAGTATTTTTAGTATACCAAATGCTGTATTGTCTGAAACTCAAATTGAAACTACTATAAATTCTTATTATGCTGATAATGGTACTTTTAAAATTCCTGTTAATATTCAATATGCCGCGAAAGTTGCGGGGGTAAATCCTATAGCTGCTATTAATGCACAGATTCAAGCATCTAATGAAAAGTATGGTACAAATAAAAAGTTGATAACAGCTTCACCAGCTGAAGAAGCTATTTTTGATCAAGTACCTTCAGTTCAAAAACTATTTACTGATTACGAAAACAGGTCTCAAGCTAGAATTTCTCGTGGTATTTCTTATACTACAAATAACCCTGGTCCTATGAGAGCTAGTATGACTGGTACTGTTAATACACCACTAGATACATATGCTCCTCAAGTATCTTCTATTACTTATGACACAGGCCAACCTGGTATTGATGTTTTCTTTGAAGATCACAACTTTCCAGCAGTATTACCAGGTATGGTAAAAGATATAGGGTATCAAGTAAATGCTAATGGATCAGGTTATGGTCATTATTTAGTCATTGAATCTATTGATCCAGCTACTGGAGAACCTGTTGATGTTTTATATGGACATCTACCCACAGCACCTACACAGTCTAGAGGTCAAAGTATTGGTTTAGGTGAAATTATTGGTCAACAAGGTGGTACTGGTAGTGTACAAAGTTATGACGGTACTATTGCGTCAATTGATTTCTTAGCACCAGCTGCTCCTGGTAGTGGATCAATGACACCTTATAGACATTATGATTCTTTAAGAAGAACCATTGCATCACAATTAAAATAAAAAACAAACAACATGAACGATCCATTAGATTATTCAAATGTTGGCAGTGAATATGTGTTGAGTGAAGAAGATCGTAACAAGCAACTCTCTAATGAACAACTAGAAGAAATTCAACAGAGAGTTAATGCTTACGAACAGCAACAACAGCAACTTCAAGAACAAGAGACACAACCTCCTACGGGAAGTCAAACTGCACCAACATCTGAACAACCTGCACCTACGGGTGAGGTTACAACGCAACCAGAGATGGCTGCTGAATCATTTGATCCAACTGAACCATTTGATCCAAGTAAAGATTATTCTTACTACGAAGCCCAAGGCATGAGTAGGAATGAATGGAACCGCTTACAAATGGGTGGTGGTGTCGGGAGTGAAGTAGAAGGTTTTGCTACTGATCCTAGATACGCTATGGAACTAGCAACTGCTCTACCTGTTGGTGGTGTATTAGATCCAGTCACTGAGTTAGCTAATAAATTCCTACCAAAAAGTGCACAGATTCCTAAGGTAACACCTTATGAAAATGGTGTATCATCAGCAGTAAGAGCTATTGCTTCTGTTGTTGTTCCTACATTAGCCTTTCAAGGTGCTGGGTTTGCGCTAGCATCTAAAGCACAAAAGGCTTCTAATACAGCTCTAGGAGCTAGTAACGTCATTAATAGGTTAGGTAATACTGCCTTTATGAAGTTTCTTGGTTCTAGAGGTGTAGAAGCAGGTGCTAGTGTTGCTCTTGGTGCATTTAGTTCTGAGTATGAGCAAGATAATGCTTTTGGTACTCTTAAAAAAATGTTGCCTGCACAATATGATTTTATTCCTGATGACTGGGCTACACTAGACTCTAACAGCACAGATGAAAAACGTATCAAAAACATCAATGAAGATTTAGCACTTGGGTTTCTTATTCCATTTGTCGGTCAACTTGGTGTATTAGGTGATGCGTTAGGTAAAATGAAAAAAGCATTTAGAAGACCACCTAAGATGGTAGGTGAGACATCAAAAGCACAAAAAATTATTGATGATTTAACACCAGCTGCTAAAAGTGATGATTTAGTAGAAGAACTATCTAGGTATGCTGCTAAACAAGAAGCAGATCTTGATGAGCTTGGATACTACAATCAAGCTATGAATCCTAATGCTAATGTCCCATTGAAAGGTGTAAATGACCTTTATGATTGGAATGAAGTTGGTATGCGTTCTCTTGATGATTTTGGTATCATTGGCGCTAGTGTTGATGCAGTACGTGTTGCTAAAAACAAAGGATCAGTTTATGGTCGTTTAGGTAACTTTATCAGTGAACCTGCTCGTAAGTATGCTATTACTACACCAGGTGGTGTCGAAGAAGTTACACTTGGTCTTACCAAACAACTTAAAGATGCTGACCGTTATGGTATGGAAGCAGCTGATTGGTCAATTAGTTTTGATGAAATCTCTGAGCAAGGTGATAACTTAGTACTTGAATTATTTGACCCTACTGTTGGTGTTGATGAAATTCGTAAGATTCTTGATCCAGTCATTGTAAAAAATGAGTTTGGTGTTGAGACATTAACTGATGAAGGTTATGCTGGTATCTTTAGGATGATCAATGATCAAGCTAAAGAGTTTACTGGTATGGATATTGCTAAAGCACAAGCTTATACTGCTACTTCTTTATCAGGTCAAATTGCTGACCTATCTGAAGGTGTTAGACTTAACCGAGGTTCAGCTGCTGTCGATCAAGCTAAAGAAAAGATTCGTGATAACCTTGCATACCTACAACAACTACAAGGTACTACTAAGTATTATTTAGATAAGAAACGTGGTATTATGCGTTTAGGTGAACGCGCCCGTGCATTCGGTAAGACACCTGAACAACTTGTCAAACAAATCCAAGAGGATACACCACAAGCTTTACGTATTATCCAAGACGAAAGCGATAGGTTTACCCAAAGCTGGGAATATTTACAAGAAAATGACCCAGAAGTTCTAGATTCATTCCTTGAATTATACGAACTTAGTGATGGTAAGATCAATAGTATTACTAAAATGAATGAAGATATTCTTAATACCTTTGTTCGTTGGCGCCCACTTATTGACGGTACTCCTGATGCACCTAATATCTTAGTACAAGCTATTAGAGGTAATTTTTATAATTCTTTGTTTTCTGTTGGTTCTGGTGCAAAAGCTTTATATGGTAACTTAAGTGGATTGGTTGCAGAACCAGTGTCTCATTTTGCTGGTGCTATAATGAACAAAGATCTGAAATCTATTCAACGTGGTTGGATGGCTTACAGTGCTATCTTTGATACTCAAAGAAAAGCCTTACCTTATGCTGGTAAGATTTTCATGAAAGCATCACAGGATCCTAGTAGTGTAGCAAGTCTTACTAAATTAGATTTAGTAATTAAGAATGAAAAAAAACTAGCACAATACAAAAACATTGCTAGACTTGAAGCAGAAAAAGGTAACCATGGTTTTGAATATGTCGTAGGTTTTTACGAAAATATGAAAGCAATGGAATCTGATCCTGTCTTTAGATTAATACCTAATGCATTTACTGGGTTTGATGGTTATACTTCCGCTTCACTAGCCAATGCTCACGCTCGTTTCCGTGCTATGGATGAGCTAGAACGTCTTGGTAAAGAAATTTCACCTGCTGAAGTAAAGAGAATTGCTGACAAAGAGTACAATAGTATGTTTGATGAAAACGGTATTATTGTTGATGAAGCAGTTAAATATAATACTGGAGAGATTGCTTTAAACCTTAATAGTGAAGTAGTTACAAGAATTCAAGGTGTATTTGAAGTCCTTCCTCCTTTAAGGATGTTCTCTAGATTTCCTGGCACTTTAGCTAATATGATTAGAACTGCTGATGATTACATACCAGCACCTATACGTTCTTTTCAAAGTGATATAAATGAACTAGCTTATACTTCTGTTGAAACATTTATAGAACAACCTGAATTAGTAGAAACTCTTCTTACTAAGCGTGGTTATAAACTAGCTCAAATGGATGAAACAGCTAGGTTAAATACTATTGTAGACTTAAAGAACAAAACATTAGGTAAAAAGGGTGTTTCTGCTATAATTACAAGTATAGTACTTGGTAGTGTTGTAAAAGATGTTATCACTGGTGACGGTTTGTTTGACATGACAGGTGATGGTAGTTATGATAGACAGCTTCAGCGATCACGTATTAAAAATAGTAATTGGAAAAAAAGAACAATTACTGGGCCTGGTGGTATTAGATTTGACTATGATGAATTCCTTGGTCCTGGTTTAAGTAATTGGGTTTCTACTTTAGCTACTATTGGTGATAACTTTGATATGCTTGGTGAAGCAGCATTTGAGAATTTAAGAGATAAAATGGTTCTTGTTCTTGCATCAGCTATAACTGATAAAGCAGGTCTTTCTGCTTTACGTCCTCTTGTAGAAGTTTTAAGTGGTAATGACTATGCTATGAATACTTTTGCTGCAGGTCAAATTAACTCACTTGGACCTTTAGGTGGAGTGCGTAATGAAATGGGTAAGATTCTAGATGGTGGTCTAAAAGAAATTAATAATGATATTAGAAGTCATTTAAAAAACCGTAACCAATTACTTGGTATTATTGACCCTGCTAACAGATTACCTACTGTAATTAGTCCTGTAACAGGTGAAGCACCAAATAAATATACAATGCTACAACGCATTTATAATGCTTACTCACCACTTAAAATACATCCTGCAATGTCTAAAGAAGAACAATTCCTTTATGATATTGAATATGATGTATCTAGTGCATTTAAGAAACGTAATGGTGTTGATTTGATTAATACTGAACGTACAGAATTAAGTAGCCTTATGGGTAAAAGGGGTTATTTCAGAGAACAAATCAAAAGTATTATGCGTACAGCTGATGCACGTAATACTATTAATGAACTACAAGAAGCACGAAGAAATGGTATAAAATCTGATCAAGTACCTATTGGTAAATATGACCAGATCCATATGATGCTGGATAAAGCACTAAAAGATGCTGAAGAATTAGCTTTCAGTGAATTGGAATCCCCAGTACGTCTTTCTATTGAACAACGTATTATGGAAAAACAAATGATTGATCAAAGAGCTGAACAAGGTTTAATGCCTGGAATTGATTCGTCACTTAACATTCGTTACTAATGGCAACTACACAAAATACATATACAGGGAATGGTTCAACCACGAACTATTCATTTACATTTGAATATTTAAAACAATCAGATGTCAAGGTAACACTTGATACTGTTGCTACAACTGCATTTACATTTGCCAACGCAACAACGCTTTCATTTACTACAGCACCAGCTAATGGTGTAGCTATTCGTATCTTTAGGGATACAGCTATTGACCTACTGAGTGCTACATTTTTCCCTGGTTCTGCTATTAAAGCAGAAGATCTAAACCAAAACTTTACTCAAAGTTTATATGTTACGCAGGAATCTGATGCAGACGCGGCAGCAGCTACTGCAACTGCAAACACAGCTAAGACTACAGCTGATACGGCTTTAGCTGATAGTGCTACAGCTGTGACTACGGCAAATGCAGCTACAGCTACGGCAAATACTGCTTTAACCGATAGTGCTGCAGCCGTTGTCACGGCAAATGCTGCTAGTGCTACGGCTACTACAGCATCTACAGATGCAGCTAGTGCGATTGCAACGGCAAATACAGCATCAACTAATGCCAGTGCCGCTGTTGTTACGGCAAACGCAGCTGATGCTAATGCCACAACTGCACTAACTAACTCACGGGAGTCAGATGGTAGTGGTGGGTTTAATACAGCTATTGATAAAGCAAATGCTGCAGTTACAACCGCCAATAGTGCCAGTACAAGTGCAACGTCTGCTGTAAGTACTGCAAACACTGCAGACACTAACGCTACAACAGCATTGAATACGGCTAACGCAGCTAGTGCAGCTGTATCAAATGCTGTTGCTTACACACTGATTCCAAACGTAGCAGGCATTCCTGGAAGCCCCTCTAACAATGATTACATTGAGGTTGCTGACAGTACAGGTATTCAATCATTTACACCGCTCTCAGGCGTTCCTAGTGGCTATGTAGGCGCTGTTGGTTTAACAGCACGGCTACGTTATGACACAGCTAGTACCTCTTGGGTATGGCTTAATTACTTTGCTAATGATTCAGAGACTCGTTATCTAACAAAAAACATCCCAGTAGTAACTGGTGATGCAACAAATGGCTCAGGTCAGATCACTCTTAACTGTGAGAATAATTCTCATGGTGTCAAGATTAAAGGACCACCACATAGTGCAGCAGCTAACTATACGTTTACTCTGCCTAATGACACTGGTACAAGTGGTTATGTACTGAAAACTGATGGTAGTGGTAATACATCTTGGGGTGGAGCAGATGTTGTCTTTGACACTACACCACAACTTGGTGGTAATTTAGATGTTAATGCTAAAGATTTAGTCAACGGTGATACAAAATTCCGAATAGATAGTAACAGATTAGATTTGTATTTTGGAAGTGGTACTGATCCTCACCTAAACATGGATCAGGATGGTGATTTCACCGTAATGAATGCTGCAAGTACTCGTAGAGGCTTTGCTATTTATGGTGGTACTACAAACAACTTCCTGACGATTAAAGCTCCAGCTTCATTTACAACAACAACCTATTACTTACCAACAGCTGACGGTACTGCAAACCAAGTATTAACTACTGACGGTAGTGGAAATATGTCTTGGAGTAATGGCGGCTCACCAACTATTGACGCTGGAAACTTTGATTCAGGCGGCTCACTTGTAACTACATCTCAAACTTTTGACGGAGGATCTTTCGACTAATGCCTACACCTACTAATAGAACACCTGTGCGCGTAGCACGGGGTACATATTCTAATCTTAATTCTTCTGTTGCTGATATTCAGGAAGGAGAGATTGTCTACGCAACTGATCAAGACAAACTAAGATCTTGCCGTTTACGCGCCATTGACCTACCGCAACTTTCGATCCGGGGCGCACCATAGTCACAGTGCTGACAGTTGAAGCATCAGAGTCCAGTGTGACCCATCCACCGTTAGCATTAGGATTAACTACATTTGCACCATCCACAGTTATTGTGTATTGAGAACCCACTCCATAAACATAAGCTTCTAACAAACCAGAGCTTAAAGAGCTAAATGTAT
>JACLAB010013778.1_pt1 | contig 22248 bp, 23 predicted proteins | sample 8027921 | NCBI WGS metagenome assembly JACLAB01 (sample SAMN15725117, study PRJNA655200) | protist metagenome | isolation source: fluorescence activated cell sorting (FACS) single amplified genomes of... | place: USA: West Boothbay Harbor, Gulf of Maine | collected 2000-07-19
TGAAGGCCACCGTAGGCTTGCTAACAACAGCGTAGCGTACACTGAGAAGCCAGACTTTGAATCCTTCTTAGGCGAGATGCAGAACATGTACGAGAGTAAGGCGGGAGAGCGTGGAATCTTTAGCCGTATAGCAGCTCAGAAGATTGCAGCACGTAACGGTAGGCGTGACCCTGACCAGGACTTTGGTACTAACCCATGCTCTGAAATCATCCTGCGTAGCAACCAGTTCTGTAACCTGTCAGAGATTGTAGTACGTCCTGATGACACACTGGCTAGTCTCAAGAAGAAGGCAGAGGTGGCTGCTATCATTGGCACACTACAGGCTACCTTGACAGACTTTCGTTACCTGCGTAACTGCTGGAAGAAGAACACTGAGGAAGAAGCACTACTGGGTGTCAGCATGACAGGCATTATGGATCACTACCTGTTGAGCAAGGGCTGCTCTAAGGACTTGGCTAAGTGGCTGGAGGAAGTACGAGATGTTGCTGTGGATACGAATAAGGAGTGGGCTGCGAAGCTTGGTATTAACCAGTCTGCGGCTATTACATGCGTCAAGCCTAGCGGTACTGTATCTCAGCTTGTTGATAGTGCTAGTGGTATCCATCCTCGCTTCTCTAAGCATTACATTCGCAGAGTACGTAGCGACCACAAAGACCCGCTTGCAGTCTTCATGGCACAGTCAGGATTCCCTGTAGAGCAGGATGTGATGTCACCTACGTCCTCAGTCTTTAGCTTCCCTGTGAAGGCTCCAGAGTCCTCTGTGACGGTTAAGCAGGTGGGTGCTATGCAGCAGCTAGAACTTTGGAAAGCATATCAGAACCACTGGTGCGAACATAAACCAAGCATCACTGTTTATTACACTGATAACGAGTTCCTGCAAGTAGCACAGTGGATATGGGAGAACTTTGATCTGTGTAGTGGGATTAGTTTGTTGCCATATAGTGACCATGTATATCAACAAGCTCCTTATGAGGACATTGACGCTGAGAAGTATGATGAGCTAGTAGCGTCTATGCCGCAGGGGGTGGATTGGAATGACCTAGAGAAGTACGAGGAAGAGGATAACACGACAGGAAGTCAAGAGTTAGCGTGTGTAGGTGGTGCGTGTGAGATAGTGTAGACTCTGTAGGTACTAAAAAGCCCTGTGTAGATGACTGCACAGGGCTTTTTTGTTACTGCTGCTGTTGTTCTGTTTCGTCCCTACCTTTTTCAGCCAGTGCTTTGAAAAGAACACGTCCTGTTTGAAACCTATCACTGTTAAGCATTTTTAACTGATTGTCTGTTATATTAGGACTAAGAAGTATTTTCATTAGCTCATCGTTTCTTAAACTTTCTTTGACAATGCTCTCAGCAACATCTTGTGAAAGCGAATTAACAGCCCTAGTAGCAGCGTTAGAAGCTGTGTTTGCTAAAACAATAGACTGAGAACCAGCAAAGAAATTAACAGCCTTTAAAGCTACTATCTTAGCTGCCAACACATTCATTGTGTTCGTTCTTCCTGTTTCAATCGGGCCAGCCCCTCTTTTTGCCTGTATAGAGTTAGCGACCATTACAGAGTGGTTATACAATCTCTTCAAACCTTGCATTTCTTTCTCAGTATTGAACACCTTGACCAAAGGGCCTAACTCTTTAAGAGCATCGTTAAAGGAAACAGGCTTAATTACTTTCTGTGTTCCTGAACCAGCTACTTGATTATCTACTTCTTTTAAAGCCTTAGCAGCCAATTGACTTCCTATGTAATCTTTAAACTCTTGTAGTGCTACTTTATCTTTGCCTAATAGCTTTCTAAACTTAACTGCACTCTTTACTGGATTGGCTTGGTTAAGGATATGCGTAATCATAGCCGCAGGGCTTTTACCAGCAATAGCAGAAAACTGATTAAGTCTTGCTGCCGCTGCCGCTGCCTCAGCATCTTTAACAACTGCTCCTTGACTCTTTGCTTTTTGTTTAGCTGCTGCTACTATTTCCCCTATCTCTGGGAAACGAGCAAACCAGTCTTTATGCACTGCTTGAAACTTTTCAAAGCTGGCTATATCGGTAGAATCTATTCTACTAAATCTATCTAATAGATATTGTTCAGCATTTTTTAACGCCTTTGAAACTGCTGCTGAACTATCGCTAGAAACAATGCCTGTCAGCTCTTCTAATTCTCTAGCAGCTACAGCCATGTCAGACTTCGATACAGTATCCCCTTTTAACAAAGTTTCTAATCTTTTCTCTGCTTGCGCTCTTTTAACTTGAGGTATTGCAGAACCTTTCCTTGTAGTTATGGAGTGTAGTTTTTTTGTAAATTCTAAAGCAGCTAGATAACCCTTTTGCAATTCTGGAGATACGTCTGTTACTCCATCAGTCAAGCCTCTTAACAAAGCAACTTGAACATCTTGCAAAACCTTTTCGTCAAACTGATCAGCGGTTCTGTCTGTTTTTTTATTGTTTCGGCTAATAGTGGTTAGGTTGCTTCTCTCGTCTTTTAATATTGAAGGAGCTTCTTGATCTAACATTTTAACTTTAGGCTGTTTTGCTACTTTAGGATCAAACGTAACTTTCCAACCATTATTAGTGTTAACTACAGCACCGCCCGTTAATCTCTCTAATATTTTTACAGGCACATTGGCTGTTTTAGGTATTTTATTAACTATGTCAATGATTTCTTTGCGGACATCCTGCGTAGATATCGTTACGTGATTATTCACAATTGCCCATTTGTTTGCTTCTTGTACAGCAAAATCGTCAAACATAGCGTCAATAGTTTTTGAGAACTCTTTAGAGAGCTGGACTGGGTCACCTTCGTGGATACGTAGAGTAGTTGCTAATTCTTCCTGAGCTAAAGTAACTCTATCATCTACTTGTTTAAGAATGTCGTCTTGAATCTTAGGAAGCATCCTTTCAAAAGCTTCGTAAGAAAGCTCCCCTGTTGCTGGATCAGTAAAGGACTCTAATTCTTTTGCTAAAGAAGCTTGCGCTAGATCAACACTTTCGTTAACGCTTTGTGCAAAAATAGGGTCTTTAGCTGCATTCGCTCTTTCAAGAGTTAATATTCCTGGGTCTTCTGTTTTAATAGCAACGGAGTTTTCAGGTAAAAGCTCTGACGCAGCGTTTTTTTCAAGAGCTATAGTAGCTTCTAAAGGACTCTCAGCTGCTTGCCGTGTAGTAAGACTAGCCTGCGCCATAGGTATCTCACCAAACTTCTTTGTAAAAGCGTCAGCTACTCCCACAGCTTGTCTAGGTGCTTGTACAATAGACTGACCGATACCAGCAGCTAGCTCAAAAGGAAGCTGTAATACATCTACACCTAATACTTTAACATTCTGAGCTTTACCAACTTCCCCGCCAACAGCCGAAGCTATTCCTATACCTACTTCGCCTGTTAAAGCAACAGCAGGTGTTATTCCCACGCTTCCTATATCACGTAACACGTTTTCTCCTTTACCTGCTACAGGTGTTGTAGGAGAGGTTGGCCGAGCTTTTAAATACACAGAACCAGCAGGAGTAGTTGCAGTTGTGGCTTTTGTAAAACTTTGTCCAAACGAGCCTATTAATTTTTGAGCCGCTGCTGACATACCAACACCTAGTGAAGCATAGAAAGCTCCTTTGTCTAAAATATCAGCATCTTCAGCATTAGGCACATATTGTAGATTGGTAAGTTGCGCTGGTCTGGGGTAAGAAGGGAACTCAAGTTCTCCAGTAGTGGCTTTGTTATATAAACCTCCAGCTATACGTGGAATAGCTAATGTTAAATCCCAAGCTGATCCTAAAAAGGTAGCGTTTGCTGCGTTCATTACTTCCAACACTGGGTTGTAAAAAGGCGTTAGTTTTATTTTTAAGTCATCTACTATGTCTTGGCCTTTATTACCTGTAGAGCTTGCTTCTCCCTCCACAGGTAGCTGAGGAATAGACGCTATGCCTTCCTGTGCCTGTGCTGCTAACTGCGCTGACTGTTGCGCTATTGCTATCTGAGTTAGTTTTTCGTTGTTAGGTATTGCCATAGCAGTAGGCCAAGACGTTCCAGAACTAATAGGAACAGCGGTTTTAGGCCCAGTACCCATAGCAGTAGGCCAGCCTGTGTTAGTGTTTGTGGCCATTATTCATACACTCCGTCAACTATAATACCTAATCTCGACATTTGAGCTAATGCTTCTCTCATAGTGTCTCTGTCTGCTAAACCTTTAATCTTGGCCTCAGCAACTAGACCTTCAAGCTCTGGCCACAACATTGTCCTAGTGCCACCGTTGTCTCCATCTATAACTAAAAAGCCTTTAGGAGAACCAGCAGGGGTTGCCCAGTATCTTGATAGGTTTTCATTATCTTCTATAACAATAGCTCCTTCAAATGTTTGATCACCATATTTTTTCTGGCCTATGGTTAATCGAGGGACTTTATTTTCGTAGTCGGCCCATACACTGTCTTCAGGTTGTTTTACCCTAGTATCTAAATTGCTAATAGAAAAAGCAAAGTTGTTTTTTTCAAGATCGCTTAAAGCTGAACTTTTTAACACTGTAGCGTATGTGTCGTTAAACTGATAAGGTTGTGAATAACCTGCAATAACATTTTCTAAAAAGTATTTTCTTTCTGGGTCAGTAAAGCCTTTACCTTGTTGTTCAACAAAAGGCATTAACGCATCTCCAGCATACTTTTTCATTTTAGCTAAATCAGCAGTAGCTTCGTTAATATCAGGTGGCACAGTTAAACCAGTTACGCTGGCAAGCGACTGAATAGTACTCGCTAAAGAAGCAATTTGTTCTGCTGGTTTTCCCATCGGTGTTCCCTTAGCAACTAAACCTGCAATACCGTTAGCAACTTTCAGGTTTTGAGTAGCAGGTCCGACAAGTTTTTGAGTGTCTTCATACATATTTGCTTGACGATCAATCCTAGCTGTTTCTCTGTCTGCCTGCGCTTGAGCAGCAGGGTTTGTAGCAAGGTTTATTCCTGCACCTGGGATAGTTTTAGAAACTCCGAAACCCTCAGTAAGCTTAACAGGTTTTCCAGCTTGATCAACTAACGAACCATCTGGCTTTTGTATTGCTGTTCCTATTACTTTTCTATCTGCACCTCTAACGATATTAACTATTTCTCCTTTGGGCTGAAGTGCTTCTAAGCCTGCTTCCATAGCCCCTGGAACTTGATTAACTATTTGTACAGCTAGGTCAGGGCTTATTGGCTTAACTTTTAAGGCTAATTGCTTAGACTGTTCAGCTTTTAATGCTTGCTCTTTCAACTGCTGAACCTTCGCCGCAGTCTGTGCAGCCGCTGCTGGGTTACCTTGCATCTGCTGTACTTGAGCCAGCTTAGTTAAATCAAGTATCTGCTGCTGAGTTGTTTTAGCTACGCCTTCTTTATCTGTAGGGCTGTTTAGCTCAAACATAGCACCCTGTATCTTTTCCTGCGGAGAAGGCTCACCACCACGTAACAGCCCACCTAGACCTCGCTGTAGCCCTCTGCCTCTAGCTGCCATAAACTCGCCATAGAAGTTAGGAGAACCAGGAACAGCTTGCTGTACAGGCTGCTGTGTGCTGCTAATGCCTGTTAGTAATCCTGCAATATCTTGTCTAGCCATTTTCTTAACCTCCAAACTTATCAAACAGCGAACCAAACAATCCTGCTGCTTCACCTAAATCAATTTGTAACTTACCAGCCTGTAGTTGTTCAGCGTATGTAGGCTGCTGACCCAGTAGACCACCAAGTAGCTGCTGCTGTTGAGCAAGACGTAGCTGGTTAGCTAGGTTCTCGTAGTTCAAACCAGTCTCTAAACCAACTCTTCCTACTTGTGACTGTAGCTCAGTACCAGTCCTACGACCAATGTCAGCAAAGCCAGCAGGTACTGCACTGGTTTGTAGAAGATTAAGAGCTTCTCTCTGAGGCTGATAACCAGCACTTAGCAATCCTGTAGCACCTGCTAGAGCCTGCTGCTGCTCTGCTAGTGCTTGCTGCCTAGCTCCTACATTAGCTCGTGCCATAGCTTCCTGACGAGCAGTCTCTTGTGCCAGTAGCTCAGGAGATGCACCGCCATAAGCAGCAGAGGATAGACCTAGACGGCCTTGTGACAGCATACGCTCTTCTAGTGCTAGACGCTGACGCTCCTCTTCAGGACGCTGTGTAGCCCTTATTTGCTCAAAGATAGCCGCTTGCTGCGCTGCTGGGTCTTGACCTACCTGTCCAAATAAACCCGCTGCTTGGCCCTGTAGCTGCGCCTGTAGAGCTTGCTGCTCTGGTGACAGGTTTATACCAAAACCACCTTCAGGAGTAGTAGCAATGTTAGCTAGGCCACTTGTAACAGTGTAAGGCTTAAACTCTGCACCTGCTCGGCCTTGCTCTGCTAAAGCTGTTGATCTTTCTTGAGCTTCACGGCCTAGTGCTTGTACATCTCCTATGGCTTCTCTGCCTAAGAAATACTCACCACCTGTGCGTAGTGCCTGGTTAACAGTAGAATTATTTAGAAAACCTAGTATGTCTTCAAAAAAACCTGCTGGTTGCACAGCTCCTGCGCCACCTGTGCCTGTGTATGTAGGGCTGCCTGGATCACCAGCTCCTGGGTTTGCTGTATAACTTAATACGTCACTCATTAGTAAGACCCTCCAGTAATTGTGTCAGCCGTCAGTGTGCCTGTGACGTTTACGGTAGCGGCTGTAACAGTACCAGTAAATGTAGGATCAGCAGAGTTAGCCTTAGTAGCACTCGCTATCTGTATGTTGTTAAACTCAGTGTCGATCTCTGTACCTCTCACAATCTTCGCAGCATTGCCTGAAGGGAGAGAATCCTTTGTAGCAAAGTTAGTTGTCTTAGTGTAATTAGACATTTAGATAAGTCTCCCTAGTAGAGCGTGTATGTCGATTTTTTGAATTGAGAATGGAGCACCGTTGACTTCTGCTTCTATGCCAATGGTTACTACCTCACCACTGCCGCTGGTGTTAACCTTTGGAGTGTTGATAAGGATAGAAGAGGTGTACTCGCCTGTAGTGTTGTACTCAGCTATGCCATACTCAGCTATGTTGCTAGAAGAAAATGTAAAAGCTTGCTTAGTGTAACTAGCTGTATAGTCATAACCCCAGTTAAGTGTAGTAGGTGTGTTCTGACCACCAATAATAGTCAAGTTAAACTTCTTCAGGAACTTCAGGTTAGATGTGTTACCAAAGTCCATAGGATTACTGAAGTAACGCATTTGATACTTTTCTGTGTCATCCAGATAACCTTCATACTTAACAAGACCTTCAGCATGTCCCATATACAAAGAGTCATCAGCAAACATGGTAAAAGCTAAAGGGTCTAGCGATGACCAAGTTGTAACTCTAAAGGCTCCGTTCTCTAGTGATTGTCGTACATCAAAACAATACACAGTTTTAGCAACAGGTAGCGTTAGTAAGTAGAAAGCGTGGATAGGGCTGTAGATAGCTTTAATAGCTTCTTTATGGCCGTTAGAGTGAGCTTCTAGTGCTACTGCGTCTAACAAATCTTTACGAACGTTAAGGCTTACATCGCGCAGCGGTAGTGATTTTTCTTGTATCAGTCTACCTAATGACATAACGCCACGACTAGACAGGAATAACAAGTCTGAGCCAGTGGATTGTATAGAGTCCCTAGCAATACAACCTGTGCCCTCAATGGTGTCAACTAAAGTTAAATCTGAGGCAGGACTTTCAGCGCCAGAAAATACTAATACATTTTTTTTTCCAAACACTATTAAAAAGTTGTTGTGTTCAGAAAGAGCTACTACGTCATCAAAGCCGTCAGGCCATACAGTTGTTAAGTCAAGACTACCTGATGATCCTCCGTGCCACTCATCTCCGTCCAGCAAGTTACTCCAGTACAGAGTATACTTATTAGTTGCTATGTCACAAGCCCAGAGTCTACCAAAACCAGCAATAGCTTCGTTAGCCTGTGGAGGCGTGTTACCGCCAGAAGAGTTTAACAAAGTTAAAGTAGTAGCACCGGCCGTGCCAAACAGAGGAGCGTGAAAACTTTGAAAAAAATAAACTCCATTATTAAAGGATATAATCTTCCAGTCGTTATCTGTAATAGTATAACCAACAGGCAGCGTTACCTCAGTTAATGTAGTAGTGCCTGTAAATATCTTGTTATTACCTGCGGAGTAAACAGTAGTTACGTTGTCTCTGCCTATAAATTGAAAGACAGCTTCAATACCACGGCTGCTTCCTAACACAGAAGCTCCGTTAGTAGTGACTAATGTATAGCCTTGTCTAGCCCCTACACGTCCGTACTGATCAATAATACAATTGTCAGCGATAGAAGCATAAGCAGGGTTCAGACCAATAGGAGAGTCTTGAGTGTTTAAACCCAAAAATCCTGGAGCTGCAATTGTAATGTTCTGTAGTTGTTGTGCCATTAAGAATACCAGATAGTTTCTTCAGGATGTTGTGACGCATCAATAGCAATAGCATCAGACAATGTTCTGTCAGCCAGAGCAAACAACTCTGCTGCACTTGTACCACCAGTCTCTCCACGCTCTCTAGCACCCAGTGCTGTAGCTACCTGCACAACAGGTGACGAAGGTACTGCCAGAGTCTCTGTATCTTCTGTGAAGTCTGCTGTACGCAGTACCACGTTAAACCGTAGCTGATACACACCGTCAGGCTTAGGATACACATCGACAGCATTGTCACCAGCAGCGTTAACACCGTTGAAGCTGTAGAACTGTGGAGACCCTAGAGGAGGTGTCTCAATCAAGAAAGCGTTGTCCATCCAGCGAGAAGGACGGTACTGCATGAAGAAGTCTGAAGTGTCGTTAATAACGTCCAACAGCTTCATCCTGTTCTGTGAGCCAGTCAACACATAGTTAAAAGTTGTATCGTCTGTGGTTACAGTTAGTGTAGTACGCAGAGCAGTCCAGTCATAAGAGTCTTCTACGGAGCGTTTAGCATCATTAACAAACTCTCCAATAAGTTTAGAGTAGCTGTTCTGAGAAACTGATGTTACTTCGTCCTCTCTTAGCCTACGCAATACGCTGTTTACTAGTTGTAAGTATGTCATTACAAAGAAACCTTCTGTGAGTCTATCCACTGCTGTAGCAGTTCTTCTTGAGTTAATTGTCGTGGTGGTAAGTTAATTTCTAAGCCGCTTTCGTTTGTCAGCATACGTGGCTGTGTAAACTGTTCTAAAGGCCGTTGCTCCTGATACTGGAAAGGCATTAGCTCTGGTACAGGTGCTAAGCTAAATGGTACTAGCTCTTGCGTAGAACCTACTTGTGTTTCTAGCTTCAGCATGTCACCGAAGAGAGAGTCCGTTGTACGTGTACCGCTAGCAGCTCCCATACCTGTTCCTATGCCGCTGCCTGATCCTCTTCCAGAACCATTACCGTTACCGTTACCATCTCCGTCACCAGTTCCAGTGCCATCACCATCTCCGTCACCATCTCCGTCTCCGTCTCCGTCACCAGTACCAGTACCACCACCCTCGCTAGGAGTAGGCGAAGGCGTTGGAGTAGGCGAAGGCGTAGGCGTTGGAGTAGGCGAAGGCGTTGGCGGTGGAGTAGGCGAAGGCGTTGGAGTTGGAGTAGGCGAAGGCGTAGGCGTTGGAGTAGGAGAAGGCGTAGGTGTAGGTGTAGGCGAAGGCGTTGGTGTAGGTGTAGGTGTAGGCGTTGGTGTAGGTGTAGGTGTAGGCTCCGGAGTAGGTACTGGAGTAGGTACTGGAGTAGGTACTGGAGTAGGTACTGGAGTAGGTACTACAGGAGGCGTAGGTACAGGCGTAGGTACTGGAGTAGGCGTAGGCTCTACGGGAGGCACTGGAGTAGGCACAGGCGTAGGTACTGGCTCTGGTACTTCAATAGGAAACGGATCAACTATAATAGGCACGGGATCAGGATCAGGATCAGGTGTAGGCTCTGGATCAATTACAGGGTCTGGGTCAATTATAGGATCAGTATCTTTTGATTCAGTATAAGTACCGTCGTTCCAGTTTATATCATAAAAAATGTCTCCGATCTGTACTTGCCAGCTTCCTTCTTTACCCCATACAGCTCCCTCGGAACTTCCAAGAACTATAGTATTTTCTAGTATCTCTCTATCGTCCCAGCGTGTTCTTTTCCCACCAGGGCCTGTAAGAATAACTCCTTCATAACCTCCTCTTCTACTTGTTCCTCCCGGCTCACCTGCTCCGGGTTCAGGCAGAGGTACAGGTGCTGGCGCTGGAGTAGGTGCTGGTGCTGGTGCTGGTGCTGGCGCTGGCGTAGGTGCAGGAGTAGGTGCAGGAGCTGGTGCAGGAGCTGGTGCAGGAGTACCACCGCCCGCTTCTCCTCCTCCTTCAACGGGTATAATTGGCGGAGGTATTACTACTTCTATAGGAGGAGCTATAGGATCATCTACAGGATCAAGCACAGGATCGACTACAGGGTCTTCTTTAGGAGGAAGTGCTGGGCCACCACCAGTAATATCTACTACTTCTCCGCCGCCACCAGTAACGCCAAATTCAGAGTCTCTTCCTGCTTCTATAGCTGCTATGGTTGCTGCTAAATTATCGTCATCGCCTTCGTCAATAGCATCTTTAAGTACACTATAAGCGCCTGTAAATGCACCAAAAGAAGGTAAAGATGTTCCAGAAACTGCTCCTCCATCTAAACCCATGTCAGCGGGGATGTCAGCTCCTATTTGCTTTATAGCACTTACTATATCTCCATCAGCAGCCATCTCTGCCGGAGTTCTAGGAGCTGTAGTTCCTGTTGTTCCTGTTGTTCCTGTTGTTCCTGTTGTTCCTGTATTTGTAAAAGGATATTTTTGAGAAAACTCATACGCACCTGTTGCTAAGTTTACCCAGTCTTGAAAAGTTAAAGTTTCTCCTGATGCTGCGTTTGCTGCTGACAACACTGCTTCTGAAGTTCCACCAGTAAAGGCGTACAAAGCTATTCTAACAATAGGAGGAAACGCTCCTGAGATGCTTCTATCTTTAGGAACAGCTACTGTAGAGTAAGTACCTACAGGGCCATAAGCCTGATAAACAACGTCACTACCTTCTTTAGCTATGCCAGCAATAGAGCCTGAAGTGCCTGTGTTTAAGTACAGCTTCTGACCGTTTACTTCTTTAAACAGTGGTATGTCGTTATCTTCAACAAAGTCAACAATGTTTGTATCTACAGATTCTGTGTAGTAGTCTCTAACATTACGAGGGTCTTGACGTAGCTTATTAACGTCTGCGCCTTTGATACCGCTATAGTCACCAGACTCTACGGCTGCTGAGCTTAGAGCGCGGCTCTGACCTTGTTGCTGTTCTACAAAAGATGCTAGGTTATTTAAAGACTCTTCAGGTGTACCATACTCAGGAACACCTGCTAAAGTAAGGGAAGGAGAGGAGGTAGACGTAGGACGCTTTTCTTCTCTAACAGGTATACGAGGCTCAAAGGTTTCTTTATCTGTGTCAAAAGAACTAGCCAAAGACACAACTTCTTCTTCAGCTCTAGGCAGGTCGAAACCTGAAGCACGTCCTCTACTTAATGTAATGCCTCTTGCCATTATCGTTCTCTCTGTACGCCTTTAGATTTTTCTACTGTACGCATAGCGCCTAGTCCTAACATACCCATTAACACACTAGTAAGCAGTGCGCTGTCAACAGGAGGAACAGTAAACCATATACCTAGAATAGGAGCTAAGATGGTAGAATATAGAAGAGCTAGTCCACATATCCATCCTATAGCAGGTCGCCAACCCGCTACAAATAAACTCTTATGTGCTGCTTCAGTCTTGTTGACTTCTAACTGGCCTTTAGCTAATTCCTGTGCATGCTTCTCCGCCATAGTCGCTAACTCAAACGCTATAGCATTTTTCTTGTCTTTATCCTCTATGACTTTATCTAAGAGGCTAGTAACAGGGGCTATCAAGGAATTCAATATAGTCATATATTATACACTATTTTTAGTTATTTGTCAAGTGGTTTATTCTTGCCCAGGATACCCTGCACAGTCTCTGACTCATATATCCTAATACCTAACCACACTATAGTCAGCAGCGACGCTGTAGGCGGCAACCAAGCAGCTAGTGACATTAGTGCCGTAGATGCAGCGGCAACGTCCAGCATGTCTTTAGTAGACTCTTCCATTAAATTATTCCTGTGGTAAATAACCAGTATGTGCCAGCAAACGCAGCAAGAACTACTATAGTAGCACCTATGTTCTTTACTGCGTCACCGATCTGGCGCTGCTTCTTTAGTTTAGCCAGTCTAGCCTTCTCTAGCTTGTGCTTGTGATCCAACATAGACTTGTTCTGTAGCATCAGCATGTCACGCCAGACCTGCTTAGGCGTTATTTTCTTTAGCTCCTTCTCCTGCTCTCGTATGGCGTTTTTAGCCCATGCAAGCTCCAGAGCCTCTTCCTGTGTCAGTACATGATCGCCTGCCTTAGTGGCCTCCTCAATGCTTTCTACAGCTACCTTGCTGTCAGTGAGGCTAGTAAACAATCCCGACAGACCTGACAAGTGGTCTCCAGACTCTTTGACGGTTTTTATGCCATCGTTAAGAGCCTTGAGTACACCTACAACTGCTGAGATTTCCGCAATCATTTACTTCTCCGCTATTGGAGCCACAGTCACAAAGCGCAGCACAGTGACACAAGATGCAATGATACAGCCAACAACAGCTTGTCCTGCTGGTGATACAGGCAAAAAGCCTACATAGCCTTGCAGTATGCTGAGGATGGCTAGAGCAATTGAGAACTGTACAGTCTTAGACTTTAGGGCTTTGAATATAATATCCATTACGCGCTGTACCCATTACCTGCGCTGATGGCTGCATTAACTGCGGTCATGTCTTCGCTGCCCCAGTCGTCTTTAGCAACCATTAGCTCTAGGTGCTGAGTGTTGCGGTCTACACAGCCTTGACGGTCTTCGGCATCATCTTCTGCCATCGAGTCGCCTGCGATAACTGCGGTGATAAGAGCTACGGAGTCACCCATTGCTGAGTAGTCTTGTGCTAGTTGTTCTTCGGTACGTGGTTCCATTGTTTTATCCTTCTAAGGTTTCTATTCTTGCGGTGAGTTCTTGGATTGCTTTGACAAGCATTGGTACTAAGGCTGATGGCGCTACACGTTGCTGACCATCGCTGTCTTTTTCCATCCACATATCAAACCCGTCTTTTAGTTCTGGGTGAGCATCTATAGTTGCTTTAACCTCTTGAGCTATAAAGCCGTGGTTGGTGTTGTCATTCATTACTCTTTTTTCAGAGCCTTCTACATAAGCATCCATTGTAGTTGGCAGGTCTTTCTCTTTCTTCCACTTATAAGTCACAGGACGCAGGTCATTAATAAATGACAAACCAGCAGTAGAGTCTGCAACTTCTTCTTTAAAGCGTTCATCTGAAGGGGCTGTAATGGATGTAGCACCGTTTTGTATGTTTGAGTCGTTAGAGCCACTACCAAAAGTAAAGTTTCCGTTACCTACGCAAGTTACGTTTCCTAAAGCAATTTGACTAGAAGCTGCTCCTGTAGAAGCCCCTGCGCCATGACCAATAAAGATAGAATCATTGCCCGTGGTTAAAGTCGCTCCTGAGTCAATACCTATACAGATATGACGTACACCTGAAGTAATAGTATCGCCTGCGTGACCACCAAGGAGAGTGTTTCCTGAGCCTGTCGTGATTGCCGTGCCAGAAGTATCTCCAATAGCAACATTTTCAGTATTACCGCCTCCGCTAAACGCCCTCAAAGCAGAGTCACCGATGGCTATGTTTTTGCTTGCGGTGTTTGATGTGTATAAAGACCTAAAGCCAATGGCTACGTTAGATGAACCAGTCGCACAACCAGCGCCTGCTTGACCGCCTAAGAAGCTATTGTATGCCCCTGTGGTTATAGCACCTCCTGCGGCATAACCGACAGCAGCATTCCAAGGCCCTGTAGTTGTACTTTGAAGAGCCGATGTACCCACTGCCGTGTTCTGGTCGCCTGTGGTGTTTGCGCTTAAAGCTGACTTACCAACGGCTGTGTTGTTAGATGCTGTGGTGTTTGCGTCAAGAGCATTGTGTCCTACCGCAACATTGTCTGCCCCAGTGGTATTTTCATACATAGCATTTGTGCCAACAGCAGTATTTTGTGAGGCTGTTGTATTTGATAATAGAGCATTAGCGCCAAACGCAATGTTAACCTCGCCTGTAGTATTTGCGCCTAAAGCTGACTCACCAACGGCTGAGTTGTACGAGCCAGTAGTTATCGCATCACCCGCTAAAGCACCAACTGCTGTATTTCTTGTGCCTGTGGTGTTTGCTGTTAAAGAACCTTTACCAACGGCTGTGTTATTAGATGCTGTATTAGCATATAAAGCACCTTGACCCATTGCAGTATTGTTTGATGATGTTGTATTGGTGTATAACGCATAGTCACCCATAGCAACGTTGTCTTGACCTGTGGTGTTTAATGCTGAAGCCACATAACCAACGGCTACGTTTTGAACACCTGTAGTGTTAGCCCCCATAGCACTGAAACCAACAGCTACGTTTCTTGTAGCCGTGGTGTTTGCTCCTAAAGCGTCATAGCCCACGGCTGTGTTGTTAGATGCTGTTGTGTTAGCGTCTAAAGCATTACGACCTACGGCTACGTTGTTAGTGCCAGTTGTAGCTGATGACATCGCACTCGTACCCACAGCCGTGTTGCTATGTGCGCTTGTAGCGACAAGAAGAGTGTTTACGCCTAAAGCAACATTACCCTCTCCTGTCATTGCACCGCCTAAAGAACCGTAACCTAGTGCAGTAGAGTAAGATGCTGTAGTAGCCCCATCACCTGCAAGACCACCAATGAGGGTGTTGTATTGTCCTGTGGTTACTGCTTTACCCGCGTCTGCCCCCACAGCCGTATTGTACCCATCACCCGTATTATTTAAAGTTTGTAATGCACTTATGCCGACAGCGGTGTTGTAGTTTCCCGTAGTCTCTGTCGTTAAGGAGGCAACACCAACAGCAGAATTGCCAGTACCTGTTGTAAGAGAACCTAATGAGTTTCTGCCCATTGCAATGTTGTTAGTGCCAGTAGTAATTGCATCGCCTGAGATAGAGCCTATTAACGTGTTTTGATCACCCGTAGTAATCGCAGTACCTGCTTCATCGCCCACGACAACATTATAGTTACCACCGCTTTCAATGGAGTTACCTGCGTTGACACCAAATCGGACGTTAGAGGTTCCTGCGGTTGGGGTGGATAGAGAGCCGGTAACAGTCAAGCTAGTAGGATTAGTACCTAGCTCTACAATAGCGCCTGCGTTATCTTCAGTAAATAGTCGTTTGTCAGCTACGTTGACTGCCAGTTCACCCTGTACAAGATCACTTGCTGTTGGAACGGCAGAAGCAGTAGAGCTGTTCTTTGTTACAATTTTTGTTGCCATAGTTATATACCCTTAGTATGTGCCGCCGTTCAGCGTACCAGTAGTCATGTTGTCTGCGTTAAGTGTTGAGTTAGATTGTAAAGCTGTGTCAGCCTTTGTGCCTTGAGCTGCCGTAGCATAGTCCGTAGCTGCTGTAGTAGCAGCAGTACCTAGCCCTAAGTTAGTTCTAGCTGTAGATGCACTAGCCAAGTCAGACAAGTTGTTAGCCTTCAGAGCTGCTGTGGACAACTCCGCTGCCGCTGCTGTAGCACTGTTAGCTGCTGAGGTTGCACTGCTGGCTGCTGCTGTAGCACTAGAGGCTGCGTTAGTCTCAGCAGTCTCAGCGTTAGTCTCAGCAGTCTCAGCGTTAGTCTCAGCAGTCTCTGCATTGGTCTGTGCTGTCTGTGCTGCTGTAGCACTAGTGGCTGCATTGCTTGCCTGTGTAGAGGCTGTAGAAGCACTAGAGGCTGCATTGGTAGCACTGGTAGCTGCCTCAGATGCTTTAGTGGTAGCGGTTGTAGCTGACCCTGCTGCTGCTGTAGCACTGCTTGCTGCGTTAGTCTCGCTAGTGGCTGCGTTAGTTGCGCTGGTGCTTGCCTCTGATGCCTTGGTAGTTGCAGTGCTTGCAGAGGTTACTGCTTCAGCAGCCTTGGTAGTTGCTGTAGTGGCGCTAGAGGCTGCACTGGTAGCAGAGCTTGCTGCATTGGTAGCACTGGTGCTTGCTTCACCAGCCTTAGTAGTAGCTGTAGATGCGCTAGTCGCTGCATTAGTGGCTGATGTAGCTGCTTCACTAGCCTTGGTCGTGGCTGTTGTAGCACTGCCTGATGCTGCTGTGGCGCTGTTGGCTGCATTGGTAGCTGAGGTAGCCGCTGCACTAGCATCCGCAGATACAGAGGACTCTGAAGCAGCCGCAGCAGTAGCACTTGCAGCAGCATTGGTAGCTGAGGTAGCTGCACCACTGGCTGAAGCAGCAGATGCTGTAGCGGAACTAGAAGCAGCAGTGGCTGAAGAGGAAGCATTAGAGGCCGATGTAGCAGCATTGCTTTCGGAGGTTGAGGCATTGCTGGCGCTAGTCGAAGCCTCTGATGCTTTAGTCGTTGCCGTAGAAGCACTGTTAGACGCACTGGTTGCGCTTGTAGCGGCTTCTGAGGCTTTAGTAGTAGCAGTGGTAGCACTAGCAGCGGAAGCCGTCTCAGAGGCTCCTGAGGCTGTCTCAGAGGCACTGGCTGCTGTAGCACTTGAAGCAGCACCTGTAGCACTAGTGGCTGCGTTGGTCTCTGAGGATGCTGCGGCAGTTGCTGAGTTAGCCGCTGCTGTTGCGTAGGCTGCAACACCTGTGGCGCTGTTAGCTGCATTAGTAGCAGATGTGCTTGCTTCAGCAGCTTTAGTTGTAGCTGTTGTAGCAGAGTTAGCCGCATCTACTGCACTAGCGGCTGCATCACTTGCTTTCGTAGTAGCTATCGCTGCCTGGGCTGTAACAGCAGATATAGTGGCATCCGTATTGGAATCACCAGCACCACCGTCACCTCTAAATATAGCCATTGTAGCTCCTACGAAAACAAAAGAAAGGGAGAATAAAGAAAGGGGGACTCCGAAGAATCCCCCAGTTTAGCTTTAAAGTACAGCTAGGGTGAAGCCTGCTTCTGGACGCATGACCTGAACGCCATACAAACAATCAGCAGTGTAAAGAGTACCGAGGAACTCCTGCTTGTACTGAGTCTGTGAACGGATAGCCTGCTGCTCTGCAAGAACATTGGTGTCCTTGTGGATCAGCTGAGCGCCACGAACGCCTGACTCAAGAGTAGGTACGTTAGTAGAAACATATACGTCAACACCGTACAGGTTACCAATCTTGCCAGTCTCTACGCCTTTGCCATTAACAAAGTCAGTAGAAGTGTAGCGATCAATACCCATGATAGCGTTACGCAGTGAAGGAGGAACGATGAAGCTACGGTTGTCCATAGGAACGTCTGCATCGTCTTGCTTCTGAATCAGCGCACGAAACGCAGCGTCAGAGAAAGCGCCAATGTCAGCAGTACCGTCAGCGTCATAGGCTTCCAAAGCACCAGAAGTAGTGTTAATCTGGAAAGAACCAGAGTTAACGTAGCTAGAGCCATCACCGTCACCGAAAGACTTAGCCAGAGTAAACAGATCGTTGTCAACCTGCTTAGCCAGACCATAACCTGCGTCACCAGTGTAGAACTGACGCAGTGAAGCGAGAGCCTGTACTTCGGTGATGTCTTCGATTAGACGAGAGAACTCAAAGTGCTTGTTGATGTTAATCAGAACTTCTGACTCAACAGAGTTCTGGATAGTTACGGCAGTCTCTGCAACTTTAGCAGTGGCTGTACCACGAGCAGGCTTAGGTACGTGAATGGTGTCACCTTTCTTACCAGTCATGCTCATTTTCTTAACGAGGTTAGCCATTACAAGATTGCTCTTGTATGCAGCAATTACTTCGTCACTCCAGATTTCTGGGATAAAAGTAGCTGCGCTAGTGTTGTCTACTGCTCCGCCCATTGCGGGATATACTGATGTAGCCATGATAATACTTCCTTAAAGAGATTAGTTATCTAACCCTCTTTTCAGCATAAGCCCTCTCGATTTCTGGAGATAAAGCTAAATACCTATCAGGGTCAGTTTGCATTAGTTTAATAATGTCTGAGCGCCTATAGACTTTCTTAGATGCTGTCTCGCCACTTCCTTTTGCACCACCCGTTGAGGCAGTCTTGACAGCTTCTTTTCTGCTTGCTTTCTCATTAACGGCAGTCTGAGCTACTGTTTGTTGACGCTCTTTCCAAATAGTGAAAAGCTCATCAGCAGCTTCGTAGTCATACTGCGTATCCGCTTGTGCAAAGAGCTGAGTACGAATCTTTGATCCTTTAATCCAATCAACAAACTTACCATCTTGCAGAATCTCTTGCATGTCAGGATGACGTTGTTGCAATTGAGCCTGCGCTGTTTGCTGCTTGTACTGCTTAGTTTGTGCTTCAGCAGCTTTGATTGAAGGATGATTCTTAATCGCTCTCTCGACAGCCTTGTCGGGATCAGAGAAAAAGTCTATGTCTTCTTCAGGTTCTTGGGTTGCTGGGGTGTTGGTGTCGAGTTGTGTCTGGATGTAATTGTCTACTACTGAACGAAGCTCCCCTACCTCACCGCTTTGCTTTCCTAGTAGCTTCTCAGCTTCTTGGTGCATCCTTACAATTTCAGCGGTTGACTTTCCTTTGTACTTATCAGGGATTTCTTCTTCTTGAGGAGTCTCCTCTACTTGAGGTTCCTCTTGAATTTGACTTACTTCTTCGTGTTCAGTTTCAACGTCTTCTGGACGCTCGTCTATTAGTGTTGCCATTATTAAACTCCGTGAGTATTCTCATTATGGAGGTGTATTATGCAGGGCTTCGGTTAGGAGTTGGCCTTGCGTTCTTGCTGTAACTTCTGCGCTCTGTTTTTTTCCCACTGTCTGGTAGCACCCATAAAATCACCAGAGATCGGGTCTAGCTTACTTCGCACAGCACTTACAATCCTTCTTGCAATCTTGTCGCAATCTAAGCAGGGAATGTGGGTACACTCTGAATCTGTGTAGCGTTCGTTTGTGTGTCCACCTTCGCAGCGATACTCGTAGATAGCCCTCATTAGGCAGCTTCTTCTACTTCATCTTCCTTTAATGCTTCTGCTTCTGTTGCATCGATTTGAGCTTCTAGGTTCAGCAGGTTAGCTATGATAGCGAGTTGGCCCTTACGGAAGTAAAGGTCTTCATTATCTTTTGCAGCTTCTACTGAGTTGATCACCAGCGCATTAGACTTAAGGTCTTCCATTAGCTGTTTCCAGCCAGGTGAGCCAAACATATCTCTAATGTTACGGTAATATATCTCAAGGTCTTTATCAATCATACTGTTTCTCCTATTAGGACAGTGTTGTTTATATTAGTCTTACACAGTTATTATAACATAAAAGCATAAGAAAGTCAAGCGTTATTTCTTCTTTTTACTTGACTTTGTAGTATTTTTGTTGTATATAGCGTCCCAGTTGGCTGCAAACTTCTTCTGATCTGTCTTGCGCTGGGCACTTCCTTTACCGCCGTGTGTCTGACCCTTCATCGTTTAACTGGCTTCTTCTTAGGCTGTGTCTTTTTCTTAGGTGGGCGACCTACTTGACTACCGTATGTACCTTTACCTGCTGGCATAGTATTCTCCTGTTATTACCACTTAACTCTGTCAGCCCAATAAGCCGCTGACATCTTACCTTTGGCAATGTTCTTGCCGTGTCGTGCTTTAAAACTAGCGCGTTTCTTCTTTATTGCTTCGGACTCCCCCGCTTTAGGTTTTCCTGCGGTCTTTGCCCCCTGTTCTCCAAACCTAATCGTCTTGATTTTGTCACCTTCCCTTGCCACGACAACATGGCTTTTCTTTGGGTGACTAGGGGTACGCTTCGGTTGATTAAATTTATCAACTCCAGCCCTAGCTAGTCTTGGGTCTGGTTTTTTTGCTGGCATTCTTAGCTCCTGTTTCCGCTATTTGTTTCTCAAGTTGTGCAATTTTCTTAAAAAGCTCCTCAAACTGTACATTTACTTGAGCTACTACGTGTTCTAAGTCTCTATTGCTGACCATTGGGCATCATTCCTTGTGGTTGTGGCTGAGGAGCTGCTGGTCGAGGCTGTGGAGCTGCCTCTTTAGCAACATTACCCTCTTTTACTGCTACTTCACGCTCTTTTAGCAGTTGTTTAGAGATTTCTAGGCGCTTCTGGAACTCTTTATCGTCTGCATCACCCTTGTTTAGGTTAGTTGTAACAGCTTTGATGCGGTCAATCTCCAGTTCCTGTGGTATAGCCTGCGCTTCAACTGCAATCTTCTGCGCTCTAGCCTGCGATTCAGCAGCTTGGCCGTTAAGTGCAGCAGTTTGTGAAGCCTGGAACTCCATCTGACCCTGTTGAGCCATCTGTTGAGCCTGTTGTGCTTCTGGATTAGGCTGATTAGCCTGCTCAAGAGTAGCAATAAGCTCTTCACGGTTAGACAGGTTCATGTTGTCAATAATAGACATAACCAGCTTAGGATACATTGGCGTGTCTGGTGACATGGTTTGTAGCAACTGAACAAGCTGTGTTACTTCGTACTCACGAGCAATAATGCCTAGTGAGCTAGAGGTGTGGAACTTGTAGTCAGCTACTGGATACAGCTCAGGTTCAAACTGCATGTAACGGTAAGCAGCCTTCTGTACGAATGGAATTAGGAAGGAGTCTTGGAAGTTAATTAGTGTACGCTTGTGGCGCTTGATAATAGCACCCAGTGACATAGAAACACCAGCGGCTGTAGCGTCACCGTTAATAGAGCCAGAGATACCAGCACTGTCGATAGCGCCTGTGGCAGTCTGTACCATAGTCTGTAGTGACTGAGCCTGTGCAAAGGTAATCTGATTAACCTGACCAAAGTTAAAGGGCTGTAATATCTCTGAAGGGTTACCATTGGTTAGAATGGTCTTTCCAGGTTGTATGCTGGGTTTAGCACCACGAGGCATGCGAGAAGCGTCCATAGCCATCATTGGGTGGATGGTTAGTGCTAGAGCATCGATTCTAGCGCGTAGTTCTGCGTCTAACGCCTTCTGACTGTTATACCCTTTCTCACATACTCCTCGACCCCAGAAACGGCTAGGAACGACATCCCATGGGAATGCTACGACAGGACGATCCTGCATCATGTACGGGTTCTTCTCAGCCTTTAGCAGAGTACCGCCATTGGCAATAACAACCATAGCTTCAGTGTAGTAGTTATCTTCTTCTTCTTCACCAAACTCTACAACTTCTTCGTCTTCTTCAGCATCTTCCATAGCTGCTTTTAGCAGGTGCGTAGGAACAAGGCCGTAGTATTTAGTCAGTCTAACCTTGTCTTCAGGGAAGGTAGTCAGTTCCTGATCAGGTTCTAAATCAAAGTCACTAGCGGCAACAGACAAGGGTTCATCACGATATACACCTTTTTCCTGTAGCTGTTCAACCAAGTGGCTAGACACATACTCGTCTACTGCACAGCCTAGCGCAGTGTCAATGTCTGTAGCTACTGGGTCAATCAGGAAGTTCTGCGGCATAACAGGACGCAGCTTAACGCAAGTGCGGTCTTGTATGGTAACACCTACTGCTTGTAGCTCACCGCCCATAACAGGCTGTGTAGCAGGAGCCATCTCTTTTTCTTCTTCTATAACAACTTCTGCAATGCCTGTACCGAATACAGCAGCGTTGATTAGACACTCAGCTACGTTCTTACGTACTTTATTCTTTGCAAAGTCTTCTTCTAAGTAACTGCGTAAGGCTGCAATGTCAGCAGGGTTCTGATCACGTACATCGTCTTTGATGTCGAACCACTTACCACGACCAAAGGTAGCTTCCTCTAGCTCTGCAACTGAGGACTCAACAGCCTGTTGTAGTGCAGGAGATATAATCTTAGAGCGTTCTGACTGACGAGTCTGGTCTTCTGATGACCACTGACCACGCCACAGTCGATAGTATTCGTCAAAGCGTTGTGAATAGTTAGCTTCGTAATGATCGCGCCAGCTATCGCACTTATCCATTACCCAGCCTTCAATGTCCTGCTCTAGCGTGAAGTTGTCGTTGCCTTCTAGTTCCATAATTAATAGCCTGCGTATTTGTCTAGGAATTCGTAGTCCTCTTCTTCATAGTCAAAAGCATACGAGACCTTAGCTAACTGGTCAATGTATGCAAGAGCATCTATCAAGTCATCGTGGACTAATTGGTTAGGGAACTGAAACAACTCGTCTAGGAACTGAGCATTCCACTTACCCTTGTTTAATACTAAGTTACCGTGTTCTAAACGGCCTTGTAGCGCCCACACGATCCTGTCTGTCTTCTTCTTGTTGCCGTGTGTTAGCTCTTCTATTCTAAAGAATCTTTGGTTCTTCTTCATTATGTCGTTCAGGTAGGGGTAGACAGCATTCTTTAACGCACCCTTCTCGATACCTACTGCGA
>JACLAB010014924.1_pt1 | contig 22248 bp, 14 predicted proteins | sample 8027921 | NCBI WGS metagenome assembly JACLAB01 (sample SAMN15725117, study PRJNA655200) | protist metagenome | isolation source: fluorescence activated cell sorting (FACS) single amplified genomes of... | place: USA: West Boothbay Harbor, Gulf of Maine | collected 2000-07-19
CGCGCGAGGCGCAACGCGTTGGATTTGAAAAAGTAGCGAAAGGGAGCGGTATTGCGAAATCTGTGGCGAAGAAGATTGCAAAGGCGATTGCGCCGAGCGAGGACGACGGGACGGCGGCGGAGGGCGAGGACGACGAGGACGAGAGACGACGAGGACGAGACGATGAGCGTTTGAGCGACAATAGCAACGAGCTCGATGACGTCGTCAAGGTGTCCAAGGTGTTTTGGCACGCGTTTGAGGGTGGCAAAGGCGCGTGGAGTGTGAACTGCGAGGAGCTCGGCGAAGACGGCGGAAACGTTCTGTGCCTGTCAATCACAAAAATAGTCCCGCGAGTGCGTAAAATTAGCAAGGATGCTGGAGAAAAGCCGATATTAATTGATGCAGAGGTGTTGATGATCAAGAGAGAGTGGAACGAGCAGACTAGGATTGACCGGGCGCGTCGCGCCAAGGCGAAAGCCAAAGCGGCCAAGGCGGCGGCTGAAGCCGGCGAGACTGTCATCGACGCCGCGCCAGTGCGCGCGACGAACGACGTGGCGCAGGCAAGCGTGGCGCATAGTCCTTCGTCGTCCTTTGAAGCTCCTGTGCAAGAGCACGTCGCGGCTCCATTGGCCCGTCGCACGTCGACGCCGCCGCCTGGATTTGGCGCCCCAGTGCACGCGCCGGTTCGCATCGTGCACGTCCCGGTCGTCGACCCGCACGTCGAAGCCAAGCAACGTGCGTTAGAAGCACAGATTGCGGCGCTCCAGGCGCAGCTCGCGGCGCAAACGACGGTATCGGCGCCGCGCGCGCCGCCACCCGGGTTTGGCCAGACGGCACCGTCGAATGGTAAATACGTGCCACCGGCGCGGCGCCGAGCGGCGTAAACGGCGCGAGGCGGCGTCGATGCGTCGATCCATTATAGCTCTCGATTCTTATAATCAGCATCCTACGGTTTCTAATAACACTAAATAAATACTACAGCGAGCGTGCAATACGAGCGGCGGCGGCGGTATTGAGCGCCGTGGCGCAAAATGACTATGCGTTTGTTTCATCGACGACGTCGCAACGCTGAAACTCGAGCTTCATTTTTCGCGGCGCCGGCCATGTAGAGATAGCCGCCATGACCGTGTCAAAGCTTTCACCACGCGTGGAGAAACGAATTTGTTCCTCTCCTTTCTTCACGCTCACTCCACCGTAATCCATCGACGAGTTAAAGACAATCGCTGACGTGGCCAGCAATCTGTCGCCGACGTTGATCAAACCCGAAGCCTCCGCGGCGCCGCCTGGAATCAACTCGGCAACGAAGATATTTCCTTGCTTATCCGTTTCGAGATACATCCCGAGTGGTTTCTTAATAATCACGGCATAACGTGAGCACCCAGGCGGGACTGGCTCTTCATCTGTCGCGGCAGAGGCGTCGCCGCCTTCATTCGCGGACGACGCTCGCAGCGCGCGGCGGTTACGACGCGCGCGACCTGAAGGCACTGTCGTGCGCACCAGTGCGTTAAACGCCGTGCATGACATCATTTCCTGCGTAGTGAAAGGTAAGTAAAAAGCAATCGCATGGTCAGTGTCGGTACAAGCCACGTTACGGGCGTCTCAGAGAGTATGGTCACATGATTTCCACATTGGGTATTTAGATAAGTTTTTGGGTTAAGGTTTTCATCTTCATAGACGACATCACGGTCGAACACGTCGCTGACCAAAGCAAAGAGCAAACAAAAAGCAAAGATGTAGCAGGGGTTCTAGAGGCCGTTGGACATTGACAGTCATGAAGCCCGCTTTACCCAAGCGTTAATCTATGGGCGTCTTCTGACTCGAATACGCGTACCAAAGACCGCGCCGAGTAAATTTTCACCCAAGACACAATCGCATCGCACAAAAAAAACAAGTCAAACAAGAAAAAACAAAGCAAAAGAGTCTCATCATTCGCGCTCTCCACCACCACGTGCTGTTTCAGTATTTCGATAGTCTTTTTCACCGCGCCGAAACGCTCTAAAGGTGTCCTAAGATATATTTGCGAAATCATCACGTACAGCGGTGGTTTTGAAACCGTACCAAAACGTCCCATCGTCGTCATCGCATCAGGAAATCAAAAAGTGGATTCGTTTCAATGACGTAGTAGCGTCTCAATTGAACTATGCCTTGATTTGAGCATCACTTGCGACTCGGACGTTTCGTCGGTACGGCGGCGGCGGCAAACGCGCGGTCGACGTCTTCGTCAACTTCATCTTCATCATCAACGTCTCGGGTTAACGAGATTCACAAGTTTAATCGTCACAAACAGTCAGATGGTACGGACAAGTGTGTGTCGTCATCGACGTATACATACAGATGAATAAAGAGCTGAACGATCGATCAACCGAGACTGAAAACACGCGAGCAAAGAAAAACCAACGAAACTGTTCGGTTTGCGCTCCGGAGACACGGAACAAAGCCCGCGCACACTGCAGACGGTTCACCTCGAGCGCGTCAACGGCATACACCGTCGCGTGCGTGTTCAATATAGGCAAGACTGAGCGCTAGACGCGTCATTGAAATAGGCGCGACAGTGACTCTAGTACAATAGTCTGCCAAAACCACGCGCCTCGCCGTCGACGCCCGACGTCGACGACTCCGGCGACGCCCATCGCGAATCGCGTCGACGCATCGCGCGCGCATCGCAGTCGCACCTCAATCAGCCTCCGCCGCGCGCGCTCGACTGCGGCGCCGCCACTGCGCTGTCCCGTGGTTTGGGCGACAAAAAAGTGCGCCGCCGCCACTGTGTTGGTGTCCCGAGCGCACAGCGCGACGCGGTGCGACGACGACGACGGACGACGACGACGGACGACGACGACGGAGGCGGTGAGACAAAGATAGATATGGATGTCGACGCGAGCACGGGGCGGATCAAGATCACCGCCGCGCTCGATGCCGTGGATGCGTACGAAGGGCCGCTGGACATTGACGCGGGACACTTGCTCGTGAGCGATGCGGCGCCGTTGGATTTTACGTACACCGCGCCCGATCGCGAGGAGTTGGCGTCGATGCGCGCGAGAGGTGTGTTACAGCGTTTGATTGCGGAGTTGTTTGCGCTGCCGAGCGAGACGGACGTGTCGGGGAGGTTTGCGCAGTTGCCGGAAGGGGAGACGACGTTTCCGCGGCTTCGCGCGTTGCCGCCGAGCGAGAAGCCGTTGACAAAGTGGGAGCAGTTTGCAAAGGATAAGGGTATTAAGAAGCGTAAGCGAACGAAACATGTGTTTGATGAGCAGAGTGATGAGTGGAAGCGACGACATGGATATCAACGCGCCAAGGATGCGAACGAGGTGATTATCATGCCTGGGAAGTGGAGCGAAGTCGCGGGCAAGACGGAGGATCCGTTCACGCGCGAGGAGAGAGAGAAGCGCGAGCGTGTGGGTAAGAATCAAGAGAAACAGAATAAGAACTTGTTGAATGCAGTCGCTACGCATGGTGTTAAGGCGTTGCCGCCGACTTTGCGATTATCCGTGACGGGTAAAAAGGGCGCCGTCGGCGCCGGCAAATTGGGCAAGCGCGAAATGAAGGATGTCGCCGCACAAGTCGCGTACTCCACGGCGTCCGTGGGCAAATTCAACGCCCCTGTCGCGGGTGATGACAAGATTAAAATGCGTGGCAAACGTCGCCAGTTCTCAAGCGTCACCGAAGTTGACACTGAGCGTAAAAAGAGCGCCGACGTGGTGCAAAAACTCTTGCGCAAAGAAAAAGAGCGCGGCGCTGGGTTCGACGTCAACGCCGCCGCACGTCACATTCAGCAAGAGAAAGAAAAGGCTAACCGCAAGCGCAAATCATCGAGCGCCGCCAAGAGTGATGGTGGTGATGCTTCGGGTAAAACTCCAGGTAAAGGTGGGAAAGCGTCTACCGGCAAACGCGCAAAAAAGTAATGCTACAGTCAATTCTTTAGTTTTTATTACGCACCCCAGCACACATCGCCACGCGCGCAAAATGCACACGTTGGTCATCATCGACGCTTAAATCGTACGCGGTGCGCATTCCCGCACAGATTATCATCACGTCTTCGGATTGGAATATTTCTAGTCATCGCATGAGCGACGCGCCAGCCAGGGGCGTGGCACATGCATGCTCGCGATAGCCGTAGTCATATATATCATGCACATATTTAATACCACAAACGTAGGAGTAGCGCCTTAAAGACGCACAGATTATCATCACGCTCCGCGCCGCAGCCATATGCAAAAAGAAGTTTGGCAACTTAATGGACGACCTAGTAGTGTCGAAATCACTGCAGTCAACCGCTCCTACGTAGTGTGAAGAAAGATTCTCTGTCAGTGTGCGCTCATGGCGACGAGGCGTTGAAATATCGCGTCATCGTCACAATCGTATATTTTTCGTATTATGTGAACTAAAAGTTCTATTATGTAGCGCTCAAAATAATTTTTTTTATGTTACAAAAATAAAAATATAAATGATAGGCTTAAATTCGCTACACTGCAGTCAACCGCTCTACCACTGAGCTAAGAACCCAATATAGGACTTGTACGCGTATGACGCACTACAGTATAGGGCCCTCCGAGAATTGAACTCGGGACCTGTTGATGTCTTCGGAACCATCGGCGAAACGTCGCTTGAATACGCGACGTGCTTTTCCAACGAGGGCTATAACATAGGAAAATTGCCGGGGGCCTCCGAAAGGGGTATGGTGTGAAAAGTTATGGGTAGAATCCATCCAACCATGATGCGCGTCGTCGGACGTGGAGAGGCGAGCGCACGCACACGCGTCGTGATTTCGACGACGTACGTATAGTAGTGTAATTAAAAACAGAATGAATGTTAAACATAGTACTACAGTAGTAGTACGTGGTGGCTATTAAAATATTATGTTCATCATCCAACGTGTTGTCGTCGTGTTACTTTTTGGACAACGCGGCGGCGAAGGAGACCTTTAAGCCGCCGCCGCTCGCGCCCGCGCCTCCGCGCTTTGCGATGTCTTCCGTCGCTGCTGTTTCTAAAATTGAATCGTGCTCGGGGACGAGTGAGTCGTCATGTTCAGTATTTTCATCGCCGATTTTACTAATGTCACTCGCACTCAAGTTATTCTTCGCCTTCTTTGAAGACGCCGCCGCCGAGTCTTCGACGCCGCCGTCGCCATCCTCGCCGTCTTCACCATTGCTGCGACGCTTTTTGCCGTTTGAACTTTCGTCTTCGACTTTTTCGGCGGCAGAAATTTTCGGTGGTACCCACACGTCCTTCTCGTACCCTTTGATTTCGTCCGCGACAAAGGTTGGTAACTCTTTCCTCTTGAGGTGTTTGACTTGCGCCGACATACCGGGTACCCAATTTGACTCCCCCGTGGCTCGATCCATCCACGACGTCACCGTCATCTGAAAGTTTTCCACCGCAGGATTTAGATTCATTGACATCTTTTCCTTCTTTTCCTTCTTCAACGCAGATGGGAACAGTCCTAAAAAGTAAATCACGTGACAATCTTCGCCGCCCTTCCACTCCGGATCCTTGTAGCGCGCCGTTCCCGGGTGCGCCAACATCATGCCGCCCGTGCAATTTTCAATCGATTGAATCAAAATTTTCGTACGGGAACCGACCCAACCTTCCCATGTCTTGAATTCCTCGGGCGTTTTCGCGCTCACGGTGACTTGCAAGTAATTTTTGTACAAGGAAAAGAATGGAAGCTTGATCCACAAATCGTCCCATTTCGACTTGTTCAAGAGTATGAGTTTAGACACCTCCTTGCCGCGTTTGAATTCCTTCTTCAAAACCTCGAGCGTGCTCACACTGACGTTAAAGGTGGAGTTTTGCGCCGGATAAGCCGGGGTTAAAATCTTCATCAATTGGTATCTCTCCGCCTTGTTCACGCGCTCATCCCACACGCGCATCCCGGGCAAACCTTCGTCTTCAATCGGCACCAGCATCACCGGCGTTGTCCATTGCCACGTGCTCCATAATTGAAAGAATGAGTACACAATCATCGATGGTGCGGCGTTTGGATAGAGCTGACACACGCGTGCGACTAAAATTGCCAAGTTGACCCCACCGAAGAAACCAACGACGTTTGAATACACCCCGCGTCTCGCCGCCCACAATCTCAACGTGCGCAACGCCACGCGAAACGAGTCATGATTGGGCACGACGCGTAACAACTGATCCGCTACCCGGCAACCGTTCAAAGACTTCACCCCGGGATCGTCTAAATTCAACAACACAGACGTTTGACACACGTCTAAATCCTCGGGCACGCTCGTATACGACGGCAACGACGTGTACGCCATATCAATCTCAAACCCCCGAAACACAGTCTTAATTTCCGGTACAATCGCATCTCTCACGGGCACGATCGAATCCGTCCCGGGATGTTTGCGCATGACGTCATAAAACGACCCTTCGTAGTCGTTCCACTCCACGCCAAAAAAGTCATCCTCTCGCGTCAAGTGCCTCGGTCCCAAACACAACGTATCGATATCCGCCGCCGGCCCATGCACGCCCAATCGATACGACCCGAACGTGTACAAGTTACACCTCGGTCTCATGTCCTCCGTGATCCCTTTCCTCGCGCTCGACTCGCGCACCCACTCTTGTAAGAGCGCGTTGAGCTCCCCCAACACTTCCTCCCGTCTCGAGCACTCATCCGGTGATTCGTACACGTCGAGCTCGTGCAACTTGGCGTCGAGCTCGGCCGACTGCTTCACATCCATCTCCGTCGGTGGCGCGTTCGAGATCACCCTCGAGAACGCATCCGTCGTCGTCGACATGACGAAGAAATCGGCGCCGCGTTCTGAGGATCTTTTTTGATTAATGCAGACCCCACACACATCGACGCCGCCGCCGCGGTCGCGCGCGGCTACGCACGCATGTCGCCCATCGCACCGCTGTCGTCGACGTCGTTGACGACATCCAAACTCGTTCGCATCGGTCTCGTCGTCGTCTTGGCGTTGAATGTATTGAATGAGAGCGTCAAATTTAGTCTCGGGGTGAACCGCCGCGCAACCGCCGTCGTCGACGCCATCGATGCGGGCATGGATGGGGTTGATTTAGACGATACGTCGTCGTCGGCATTCGTGGACGCGAGCGCGCGGCAGGCGATGCAAAAAGTTGACGCGCCGAGGTTGGTCGTCGAGGATGACGCCGCCAAAGCGACGCAGCGTTTTAGGATATTCTCTCCAGATGCAGTCGCAACGTCGTCGACGACGCGCGTTCGCGAATGTGGGTCTCCCGCGGTAGATGGCTACGCGCACGTGAACATGACGTGCTTTATTGAGAGCGCGACGAATGTGGAATTTGATGTTTCGGCGGCGGCGCGCGAGGCGAGCGTCGCTTGGATTGAACATCACGCGTCGTACGACGGTATCGCCGTGCGTTGGGGGATTCATCACACTGCGAATACCGTAGAAGAATGTGCACAAAGATGCAAGGATCACGTGGTGCGAAATAGGACGGCGACGACGGCGGAGGCGTTGCCGTGTAACGTCTTCGTGTGGTGCCCGATGCCGCCAGAGAGTGAAAAGGAGACGTTTCGATGCTTTGAGCCCGACGCGCACGAGCACTTTCCAGGCGACTGTTGGTTGAAATTTAGCGAAGTGCCGGAAGTGGTGGAAGTCAATCAGCGCGGGTCGAACGACGCGGAGGGGTTTACGAATGACCAAGGCGTGACGTACGCGCGACGGCACGAAGGCATGCCGCCGGCGGTGCACTGGTCTTCGGGCGTCGTCTTACCGCCGGGAGTCACGCCGAGTGCGGGTACATTAAGTCCTCGCGCGAAGTGGTAACTCTATCATGTACACTAGTGTTTTATTAATACATACACGCTGTAATACTGTCCAAGACCTCTACTCTTTCCTGCGCGAAGACGACGACGAACTGCTACTGCTACTCGAAGACGACGAAGACGAAGACGAGTCCTCGTCGTCATCCTCTACTTCATCATCGTCATCGTCATCGTCATCGTCGTCATCGTCGTCATCATCACTATTAACATCATCTGCATCACGCAACCACGCACCTTCGAGTTCTCTCTCGCGTCCAGCGCGCGCTAAAGCATCCTCAAACTCCAACTGCGCCGCGCTCCGCGCGCCTTCAAATCGAAACACCAACCGCGGCGTATGTTTCATTTTCAACATCTTCGACACCATCACTCGAATCCTCTGCGCATTCCGCTCGAGCGCGTTCCCAGCGATGTGTTCTTCACCGATTCGAGAACTCCCATACAACACGTGTACGACTTTAAAATCTCTCGACACGCGCGCATCCATAACGTTGACACCAGTGCGGTCAAACTTGTGCGCGAGCTCCACGTGCACCACCTGCATGAGCGCTCGACGAATCTGCGCGCTGGCGCGAATCTGCGCCTTGTCCTGATCAATCGTCGCTCGTTCGACCTCGATCGGTCGCCGCGCGATGGCGTACGCGCGACTTGGCGGCGCGACTGTCGCGACAGTCATGCATGGGTTCGGTGCCACTGACGTCGAATGCGCCGCCGCCGTCGCCGCCGTCGTGGTCTCGAGCGCCGCGCGCACCGACGCGGGCGAGAACGCGCGCGACGCGCTCGCTAGACGACGCGCGTTCGCCCGCATGGCGTGCGTCGACGCGCACAAAGGACCCACTCGCGAGGCGATGAGTGAGGCCAAAAAAACAATCAGTCGTCAGAGGATGACGCGCAGCGCTGCGCACGCCGCCGCGAGCGCGTCGACACCGGACGCGGCGCGCGCGGATGACGCGCCGCTGTCGCACACGTCGCGCATCGCGCGCGAATGGCTCGCCGCGGGCGTCGGATGCGCGCTCGCGGATACGATGTTCAACCCACTGGAGATTCTAAAAGTGCGCGCGCAGCAAACATCGCGCGCACCGAGCGCGCTCGCGGCGGAATCGTACGCCGAACGCGGGTTCGTACGAGGATTGTTCGTTCCCGGATTGGCCGCGACGTGGATGCGCGGGTTGTCGTACACGGGGTTCCGTATTGGGTTGTACCCGAGCGTTCGGGACGAGACGCTTCGGGTCGTCGGCGGCGATGGGTTCGTCACGCGATTGTGCGCTGGAGCGTTTACGGGAGGCGTCGGGGCGTTGGTATTTAATCCAATTGACGTCATACGCGTCCGCATGCAATCGCACGAGTGCGTGTATCGATCGACATTGGGGGCTTTTAAGGAAGTGGCGCGAGAGGAGGGCGTGCGAAGAGGCTTGTGGCGCGGCGCTGGGGCGTGCGTGGCGCGAGCGATGACGCTCAGTGGCTCCCAACTCGCGACGTATGATTTTAGCAAGCGTTGGTTGCTCCAGCGCGGGGTGTTCGGTGAAGACGCGCCGCCGTTACACTTTACCTCGTCATTTTTAAGCGGCTGCGTGGCGCAGACGGTGACGCAGCCCGTGGACACGCTCAAGACGCTCGTCATGTCCAAACCAAGCGGTGACGATCGTGGGGCGATCTCCATAGCGATTGAAATCATCAAAAAACGTGGTGTGCAAGGTTTATATCGCGGATACTGGGCCGCCACGGCGCGGCAAGGCCCGGTGATGGTGATTCAAATGCCGCTCGTCGAAGCGTTGCGCCGCCACGTCTTCGGATTGGAATATTTCTAGTCATCGCATGAGCGACGCGCCAGCCAGGGGCGTGGCACATGCATGCTCGCGATAGCCGTAGTCATATATATCATGCACATATTTAATACCACAAACGTAGGAGTAGCGCCTTAAAGACGCACAGATTATCATCACGCTCCGCGCCGCAGCCATGCAAAAAGATGGACGACCTAGTAGTGTCGAAATCACTGCAGTCAACCGCTCCTACGTAGTGTGAAGAAAGATTCTCCGTCAGTGCGCGCTCATGGCGACGAGGCGTTGACCATCGCGTCATCGTCACAATCGTATACAGGCACACATCGCGTCGAAGTACGCTCTACCACTGAGCTAAGAACCCAATATAGGACTTGTACTCGTATGACGCACTACAGTATAGGGCCCTCCGAGAATTGAACTCGGGACCTGTTGATGTCTTCGGAACCATCGGCGAAACGTCGCGTAAATACGCGTGTCCCGATCGCGAGGCGTGCCGTCGATGCGACGACGGGACGATGAAGCATTAATCCAAAGTGCGCCCGAACTTCCTCACACCGTCGCGCGCGCGTCATGCGAACGTGCGCACCATCCGCCGCGTCGTGCGCTCCGAGTGTGCACGTTCGACGCGCGCGCACCGCGCCACGCGTCGCGCGAGCCACCGTTCGCGCAAAGGCGGCGGATAAAGACCCGTCCCGGGACACGTCAACCTCTGAGCGCAGATTAGATGATGAAAAACCGATAGATTTCTCCGTGGACGTCGCCGCCGAGTTCAAGCGAGGCGTGGAGTTTGGCAATGATGAGATTAAACCTCGCTTCACCCGTCGCGCGGTCGAGCATGACCGTGGATTACCGATTGCAGACGCCTTGGTGGCGACATCCGCGCAAGTGCTCGTCGCGCTCGTCGCCTTGGCCGCGCATAGCCGACCGAGTTGGCTCATCGCCGCGCCCTGGGTGCCGCGGTGGCGAAATTTACCGTATTTAATCCCTGCTGTCGCGCATGGATCAAAGATGGCCTCGGTATGGATCGTTGGCGCGTTGGCTGGGAAGGCGTACGAACGCGCGGCGTTTGACGGCTCCCTGCGCGAAGCCGTCAAGCGCGCCGCGGTGTCGGGTTGCTTCGCGATTGGGTTGTTAATTATAATAACTCAAGTCGAAGTGGCGGGTAAATTTGCAGAATTAGATTTAGGGGACCCAGTGCTCGGATCATCGCCGCAAGGAGACCTGATATTAAACGGCGCGGTGTCAGAGTTGCTCGTCGACTGCGTCTCAGAGGCGGTGGCGTTGATGTCTTGGCGCATCATACGTTGGAACACGAGTCCAACAGATTTAGATTCGCTAAACAAATAGCGTGGATCGATAAATTATTGTTTTAGCGCGCTGCTGCTGCTGCTGCTGCCACTTTTCGAAGGTTATTTCTTATTATTTCAATTCGTGTTGTATTATTATTTCTGTTTTCGTGAGAGCTCTACTCATTCATTCCACGCGTCGTCGGCGTTCTCGTCCTCTTTATCGGCTTCCGAGGCGGCTTGAAGTGCGCGCAAATGCGGAGGCACAAACTTTGATTTGCTCGGCGGTGGTCTATCGGCGGCTGCTTGCGCATTCGATACCGCACTGACTTCTTTCATGAACGCGTTGTCCATCATGATTTTCCCCGGCGGTTTCGGCGGGCTCGCCGGCGCAGCCTCGGGTTCGGGTTCTGGCTCGGCATTTTTGCCATTCTTTCGCGCCGCCTTGCGCTTTTCGGTGAGCAAGTTACCGCCGCTGAACTCGTCGCGTAATTTTGCCTTGTAATCGTCGAATGATCCATTAAACACAGAAACCGTACCAGGTTTTGGTGGGTTACTCTTCATGTCACCCTTGGTGACGATCCAAATTTCATCAACCACGAGGGAGATTAAACGCTCATCGTGAGAGACCAAAACAACACCGCCTTCAAAGTTATTCAGCGCCATGGCGAGAGACTCGATGGTTTCCAAGTCCAAGTGGTTCGTCGGCTCATCCAAAAGTAAAATGTGCGGTTGCTTCCAAGCTAATTCAGCAAACGCGAGACGAGACTTTTGACCACCCGACAAGACGCGAATCGGCTTTGTGGCGAGCTCTCCAGATAAACCAAAACGTCCCAAGTATGCTCGAGCGGTTTCAAGTGGCATTTCAGCATCAAGCTTTTTCATGTGAGTCACGCAATCTTGCTCCAAATCCATGGTTTCTAAGTGATGCTGGGAGAAACGAGCGAGGCGAAGCTTGGTGTGGCGGTTAATCCATCCCTCGGTGGGCAGGATATCACCTTCCAACAACTTCAAAAACGTCGACTTACCAGCCCCATTGGGACCTACGATGGCGACTCTACTATCCATGTCCAAGCCAAAATCTAAGCCCTCGTACAACGTCTGGTATCCTTCGTAGCCAAAGGACACGTTCATGACGGAGATGCACGGCGGCGGTAGAGGCGGTGCCGAAGGAAAGTTGATGCGCAAGTATGGATCGTCATAATCCACATCGACGCGCTCAGTTTGGAGTTTCTCGAGCATTTTCATGCGACATTGTGCCTGGCGCACCATCTTTTTGTGTCCTTGTCCAAATCTTTGAATAAACTGCTTGAGCGAAGCTTCTCGCATACCTTGGTTGCGTTGCACCGCCTCTTCGTTTGCGCGATGCTCCGCGCGTACCTTGAGGAAAGTATCGTATGAACCACCATAGTAGCGTAATTTCTTGTGATGTAAGAAAATGGTTGCAGTGGTGCAATCGTTCAAGAAACCACGATCGTGAGAGACGATGAGCACAGTCTTCTCCCATTTGCGCAAAAACTCTTCGAGCCACGTCAAAGCGTGGACGTCGAGGTGGTTTGTCGGCTCATCAAGAAGCAACAAATCAGGCGTCATGAATAACGCCGATGCGAGAGCAATACGCATACGCCAACCGCCAGAGAAATCTTTGGTTGGTTTGAGTTGCTCTTCTGGGTCGAAACCGAGACCGCCTAAAATTTGACCCGCGCGCGCGTACGCCGAGTCGGCGTCGATTTCATCCAGGCGTTCATACACTTCATTCAAATCAACCCCATCGATGACGTCAAGCTCTTCATCCAACATGCGCTGTTCCATTTCAAGTAGATACAACCGCTCTTGATCTGTTTCGACCACGGTTTGGATCGCAGATCGTTCGTCAGGTTGCGCTTCTTGCTCGACGTGAATGATGTGCAGAAACTCGGGCATTTTAATGGTGCGCTCAGAAATTGCGCGCAACAACGTCGATTTCCCGCATCCATTGCGTCCGACTAAACCATACTTTGTTCCAAAAACGAGCTTGAGCATACCATCTTGAATCAACTCATCGCGTCCACCATAAAGCTGAATGCCAGCAATGTGAATATCCATGTTGCAGTTGGCGCGCCGGTTCGCATCTGGACCGCTTCGAATATGAAAACCCAAATCCTCCCCATTCAAACGTCCACCATTCGCCGCAATTCGAGCTTCACGCATCGCTTCCTCTCTCGCCTCTTTCTTCTTCCTCGCCGCTTCTTCTTGCTCTTGCTTGACGCTCAACATCTTACGTTGTTTCGATTTCCCGCGCTTCACCACGTCATCCGGAAGCGTCTCCCCGTTCGCCACGCGTACTCCATTCTCCCTCGCACGCTTCACGCGTGCCAACATCACCCTATACTGTTTCACGCACTCCATCGCCGTTCGTCCATCAACGTACGCCGCGATCGCTTCCCATCGATCCGCATCACTCGTCCCTTCTTCCCGGTTCACGCCTCGCGCCCGCAACCCCTCGATGAGCTGTAAATCCTCCTCCTCGCTCCACCCATCATGCGTCACCGCCGTCGTCACCCGCACCTCCGCCGCGGTATCATCCGAACGCACCGACGTCGCCGCATCGTCATCCGCCTTGCTTTCGCCCTTGGCGGCGTCGCGCGCCGCACGTTTCGCCGCGAGCGCAGCCTTCTTTTGCTCCTTTTCCAGCCGCTTCGCCTCCGCCTGCTCCGCCTTTTCCCGCTCCTTTCGCGTGGACATGGCGCGTCAGGGGCGGCGCGATCGATGCAGTCGTCGATGGGTCGCTCCCCAGGGCGCGAGCGCGCGAGATCGCGTCGTCGTCGTCGTCGCCGCGCGTCGCGCACTGACGAAAGATGTTTCGAAATCGGAAAAACACATCACACCATGCCGCGCGGCGTGCAAGGCGTCGTGCTCGCGCCGACGCGCGCATTCATCGACGCTGACGTCGACGCGAACGCGCGCGATGGTGTGATTGCGCGCGCCGCGCGCGCAGCGATGGCGATGGACGACGACGCGACGATGATGAAGACGACGACGACGACGATGAGCAGCGACCGCGAGCGGGACATTCGCGCGAGCGTCGCGCGCGCGGCGCCCGACGCCACCGACGCCGCGCACAGTGCGCGGCATGCATCATTCGAAGACGCGCGCGAAGGCGCCATCGCGTCCGTGCGCGCGGCGACGGGCGCTGACCGCGCGCTCGCGGCGTTGGCGACGAGCGCGCTCGACGCCGACGCGGAACCAGAGCGTCGAAACGCCCTCGCGCGCGGCGCCATGACGCTGCGAGTGATGGGATTTAGCGACGACGCGCTCGTCATCGGCGCGTTATTGGCGTGCGATGTCGACGTCGAGCGCGCGGCGATCTTGGCGTCCATGTAGACAAAGTTGTAACTGTATGTATACGCGCGTTGAACCGCACCAAAGCAACCGTCACACCGCGACGCGTCGTGGACGACGGGTGGCGCGCGCGAACGCGCATTCGATGCGTGACGCCTAGCCTCGCGCGACGCGACGACGGGCGGCATGCCGCGCACGGAGACGACGGAGGGGAAATTCAAGTCAAAGACGGCGCTCGGCGATTCTCGAGCGCGAATCATTCACGACGCACGCGATGCACGGCTCGAACGCGCGCGCGTGAGAGCGCTCACGGCGGCAGTGTGCGCGTGTCAGCGTCTGCGTCGTCGTGGAGTGGCGAAACGAGACGCCGGGCGGCGCGCGGTGGAGGAATTTGATGGGAAATTTGGGGCGGTGTCGGTCGAGGCGTTGCCGAGCGCTGATGACGTGTGCGACGTCATGATCCCTATTCTACTCGCACATAGCGATGATATTGGTACAGAGAGACTGTTTAGAGCTCTGGCGATTGTTTTGACGCGCGTGGATGCGGTCGTGGAGCGATGTGCGCCGGGAGTTGTCGCGCTCGCGGCGACGTTGGCGGTGAAAACGTGTGGCGACGCGCGCGTTCGGAAGGATTTACCGTCGCTGGCAATGTGTGGGGTAAAACTTGCGTGCGCATTATGCGAACGTGCTGATTGGCTTTCGCTCGATGCGCGCGTGCATCGTGCGGCGTGTGAGGCGCTGACGGAGATTGTGTCGGATGTCAAATTTGTGCATCGAGCGGCGGCGACGCAAGCGCTCGCGCCGCTCGTCGTGTCTCGGCGATTCGAGGATGAAATTGGAGATGACGACGCGGCATTTGATGTGTTTGCCGTCAGACTAATGCGCGTGCCGGACATTAGCCGCACACTCCCGGCGAAAGCGCTCCAAGTTTTGGAACAACCAAAGGCGTTGAGACGCGTGCTGCGCGCCTCCTTGGAAGCATTCGATTCAAAAGAAAATGTCATCGCACACGCGTTGAACACAATTGAGAATGCTGTAACTTTGCTATATGGTCACTGTCAGAAATGTATCAAAGGTCGTGAGTCGAGTGACAACGCGCACACGGTGCTACTGATTGCCGATTTGTGCGCCGCCGCCTCGCGTAAGCGTGAGACGCAAAGAGACGTATCGGCAGGAGTTCGCGATAAAGCACGCGCGTGGACTGGAATCTTAAACGAGCCATCGTTCGTGCTTGGGTTGATTGGAGAACGTCAAACTGATTCGAGCACGTGGTGCGTGTGCTCACCAATTAATGCTGGTATTTTGGCAAAGGCGTACGACGCGATTCTTGAAAGTGCGCAAGAGCCATCGTTTCTTTCGCGTGTTTTCTCAACAGATTCCAGCATGTCCATATACTCTGTGTGCGCATTTACACCTGGGTTTTTAAACGCACTATGGAAGTATTTGGGCGAGCAGTTGTCCGTCGCGACGGCACTGACGTTGTCTGATGTTGAACAGCCTGACATGTGCATAGCCAAGGCATTTCTGCACGGTGCAGAGCAAGCTCAAGCCGACGTGCTCAGATGCTTTAGATTCTTCTGCGCAACTTATGCGCATGCTTTAGTAGTACTCCGTGACGCTCAATTCTTTGATGAGCAAACGTTGTTCTCTTTGGATGAACAACGTGCGATTGTTGTTGCCGTGAACACTTTAGTCGTGCGCTCGCATACGACTCACAAATCAGGCTTTGCAGACGATTGGACAAAGAGTCTCTCGTCCCTCGTAAAGTCTGCGAGCATTTTGTTGCGCTCGCTCGTAACGAGAGACTCGAGACAGGCATTCTGCTCATCAATCGTGTGGACGGCACCGAATTCCGAACAAAATGCACTGATTCCTGAAGTTGTCGCAACGCGTTTTCAGCAAAGCGACGCAGGCGACGCCGGCTTACTGCAAGATGCGCCGAGTAGTCTGACGTTTGCCACGCGAGTGAAAATTTTTCGAGAACTGATCGTCCAGGATCGCGACAGGGCTAAATTTCGTCCACAAGCGGGAGGTATTGACGCCGGTCACAATGACATTTATGCCAGAGCAGTGGCTGAAATCCCGATTCGCCGCGAAAGCGTCCTCGAAGATGCTTTGGCGACGATTCTACCCCTGGGTTCCAAAGCGCGAGGGCGAATGCTAGTCAAATACGTCAATATAGCGGGTGAAGAAGAAGCAGGCATTGATGCTGGAGGGTTGTTCAAGGAATTGCTCAGCGAAGTCACGGAGCTAGGCCTCGATCCAAATCGTGGGCTTTTTGAGACGAATGGGACGAGTGGTATTTTTCCAAGCCCTCGAGCGAGCGACACGCAAGAGTCACTACTTTTGTTAGAACTGATGGGCATGATGGTCGGTAAGGCGCTGTATGAAGGTATTTTGCAAGATATCAACCTCGCGCCATTCTTTGCGGCTAAAATATTGGGCGTTCCTCGAACGATTGATGACATTGCAAGCCTTGATGAAGAGCTACATCGAGGATGCGTGCAAATTCTCGAATACGACGGTAACGTCGCTGACCTTTGTCTTGATTTTACTGTCAGTGAAGAAGTTTATGGCCAGATTGTCACCAAAGAGCTCATTCGTGATGGTGAAAATATTGAGGTGAACAACGAAAACAGGCGCGTATACGTCCACGCACTTGCGGATTATTATTTGAATCGACGACTCGCTGCGCCTATGCGAGCGTTTATGAAGGGGTTGACCAAAATTATTAACAAACGTTGGTTGAGTCTGTTCACCGTTAAAGAGCTTCAACTGTTGCTCAACGGCGGCGAGGCGCCCATAGACGTCGATGACTGGGAAAACCACACGTTGTACTCTGGTGGATACACCGCTCGAAGCACCGTCGTACGTAATTTCTGGCGTGCCATGCGCAAGTTCTCTCCATCACAGCGACGAGACGTGCTTAAGTTTGTCACATCTAGTCCCCGACCACCGCTTCAAGGCTTCAAGCACTTGAATCCACCATTCGTGATTCATAAAGTCAACTGTGCAGCGTCGCCATTCGCGTACTTTGGTGCCGCCGACGTCTCGCGATTACCATCCGCATCCACGTGCTTCAACATGCTCAAGCTTCCAAACTATCGTCGACTAGCGACGTTGGAAAAGTCCGTCAAATACGCCGTTGAATCTCGTGCGGGTTTTGAACTCAGTTAAATTCTTTGTACCACCGCTTGTAACATCACCAAAAGCCAAACGCCAAACGCATAGGCTCACCACAGTTTCACGCGCGCAACGTCGGACGCACACCATGCCCCGTCGAGGTAAGGGTAAACCTAAATACGATGGTCCGGTGCTCCCGCGCGTGCTCCGCGATGAGCTCGACGGATTCGACGACGGTGGAACCGGTCGAACGCGCGATGACGTGAAAAAGCGCAACAAAGGCTCGAGCGTGATGGACAGAAAGCAACGGCGTGCCGCGGAAAAAGCCGCCAAGGCGAGCAAACGACAAGCCAGTGCGCAGTGGAAGGCTGATGCTGCGTCTCGGCGCCGAATGCGGGGGCGTGATGGCGCAGACGACGACGCTGGGGCGGGTGATGGCGCGGGAATGCGTGGCGGCTGTGAAGGTCGAGACGCCGACAAAGGTGGCGCTCGCGACGATGTGAGCGTGAGAAACAAGCGCGCGGCAACGGTGCCGGCAAAAGACACGGATGTTCGCAAAAAATCCAAGGTTTTGCCGGCAAGCGCAACCAAGGCGGTGAAAGATGAGACTAAGGAGAGCAAGAAGCCGACGATGCGAGCGTCAATGTTGGAAGAGTATAAACGCGACGAACTCGCGGCAAAGAGGTTGGAGAAGAAACTGAAGGGACGTAAGGGTCCAGATGATGGTTTGGATTCATTATTTGAAGGTTTACCGGACATGGATTTCTTAGAGAAGGAGTACGGTGATGAAAGCGAAGAGGACGAGAGCGACGAAGAAGAAGAGAGTGATGAAGAAGAAGAGAGCCAGTCTGAATCAGAAGACGAGGAAGACGATGACGACGACGAGGAAGACGACGAGGAAGACGAGGAAGACGAAGAAGGAGAAAATCTTGAGCCAACTAGTGAAGAGCCCGTAGTGAGTACTGGGAAGTATATTCCTCCAGCACAACGGGCGGCGATGGCGGCGGCGGCGGGCAAGACGCCTGGATTTGAGCAGTGCGTGCGACAAATCAGAGGTTTGATGAATAGAATGGGTGAATCTAACGTCCCAGGGATCGTAAATGACGTAGCAGATTTAGCGCAAAAGTTTCCGAGACTCGAAGTGTGTGACGCAGCGACGAAAGAAATAATGACGGCGCTCGCAGAGGGACCGCGCGCGAGCGACCAGTACACCTCTGCGATTGCGGCGTTTATTGCGGGCATCTCGGCTTCCATAGGTCCGGAAGCTGGCGCACGATTTGGTTCAAAACTTTGCGTAAAATTAGAAGAAGAGCAGGTCAACTCAAGGGCACGCTCAGCGAGTAATATCGTCAACGTTCTCGCTCGATTGTACACGTGCGGTTTGATGCCGTCTGCGTGCTGCTATGGGTTCTTGGTGACGCTCTCAAAAAGCCTTACCGAGCTGGACTCGACGCTCATGTTAACACTCTTGCGCGTTGCTGGAACTCGCTTGCGATCTGAAGATCCAGTTGGCATGAAAGAGTTCATCATCGCTCTTCAAGCGCGCGTGGCGGAGTTGCAGAAAGTTGCCGGTGAAGGCGAGGATGGTGGACAATTATCCAAGCGCGCTCGCTTGATGTTAGAAATGGTTATTGACTTGAAGAACAACAGAAAGCGCACCGACAGCTCAGCGGATATCGGAAAAGACCAGTGGGGTTTTCCTATGCCTCTCAATAAGTGGTTGAAAGGCACGAGCGTTGGTGAGGCCACAGTTGCGCTTCGAGCGCTGACGTATGAAAAGCTCATCGCCACAGATAAGCAAAAGGGTCAATGGTGGTTACCTGACGCCGCGGGCACCGCAGAGTGGTTTGCCGCGCGCGCCGCACAAGGTGCAATTGCAGAACAAGCGGGAAAGACTCGTGAAGGTGGTGAATTACTTCAGCTCGCAAAGAGCATGCGGATGAATACGGAGACACGCCGCGCCATTTTCTGCGTCGTTATGGGCGCGGATGATTACGCCGACGCCCTTGAACGTCTACTTCGCCTACCGTTGGCGGACAAACAAGATCGCGAGATACCCCGAGTACTACTCGAGTGTTGTCTTCAAGAAAAAGCGTACAATCCGTACTACGAAGTCCTCGCCACCAAGCTCGCCGAACGTCAACGCTCGCATCGCTTGACGTTTCAACTATGCATTTGGGACCAGCTTAAAGAGATTGATGATCCATCAACCTCGGTGCGGCGGATTTCCAACATGGCTCGCTTCTTGGCTGGGCTACTTCTCGGTGGCGCACTCCCCCCGACGGCGCTCAAGGTGTTGGAGTTCGGCATGGACGTCCCAGCGCGCGTCGCGCTCCATCACAAGCTTCTCCTCCAAGCCATCTTGGACGACCGCTCGCGAACATCCACCGCCGACGCACTGTTCCAGAAAATCGCCACCAGCGGCGAACTCACCGGTGCCAAAGCTGGCTTCTTGCGTTTTCTAAAGAATCCGCAATCGCTCGCCGCGGCTGGGGCGTCATCTGACAAGGCATCCATCAAGCGGCTCGTCTCCCGCGCGGCGGCGGCTAGAGACTTCCTCCTCGCCGGCGGTGCATGAAACCAATATCTACATAGCCACACATTAGCTCTTAGCATCAGTCATACAATCCAACGCACGACTGACACGAAATATGCGTCATTTGACCGCATGAAATCGACACGAATGCGAAAATTAAACGCGCGCGACGCTCGAGCGCTCGCGTCGACGACATAAACCCTGCTGGGTCCCAATCCCGCGCCATTCCGCGTCGCGCACGATGCTCACGCACGCCCGGACGTGTGCGGGGAAACAACTCACGCGCGCACTCGCGCGCGCGTCGTCGTCGCACGCGATATGCGATGCGTCGAGCGAGCGAACGAGACGTGAGGAATGCCTCGGTGGCGCGATCGGCGTCGGCGGCGCACACGCGAGAGGTTTAACGACGACGCGTAGCGCATCGACGCGCGCACACGCGCGCGATACGTTGTGCAGTGGTGATGCGTTCGCACGCGCCCGCGGACGTGGCGTCTCCGCGCGTGGGTTCGCGTCGGCAACGACTGGGGAGGAGGGCGCGAGCGAAGCGGCGACGACGGCGGAGACTTTGTCAGAGAATAGCAACGGCGAGACGACGACGAAGTCGAGTGGAGAAGACGCACAAGGATGGACGTTCGGGATTAAGAATCAAAGACGTCCGACTAGACGCGATAAGGGGTCGTATGAGGGATTTCTAACGGAGATTGATTCCTATCCCAACCAAGACGACGAGATACGGGACGTGTACAACGCCCGCGAGTGGGTGGAAACGAGCATAGAAGAGAGTATGAAGGAGACGGAAGAGTTAATTGATCAAATGTTAGACGGTTTAAAAAGTGGTAATCACTTGATGGAGAAGTACGGGGATTTGATTCCGAGTGACCGCGCGGAGGAGGGCGACCCCGACGCGGTGTTGACGTGGACGAGCGAGTTTGTGCTCGAACCCGGGGAGAAGCAGGAGCATCCATTGAATTGGAAGGTGTCGGTGACGGTGAAGATGACAGATTTACAGCGTGTCACGGGATTGAGTGATGATGCGATCGAATACATCAAGTTATTGGTGAATAAACGATACGACGGCAAGCAAGACACGCTTCGCATCGTGTGTCGCAGAAATAACAATCGCGAACACAACCGACAGTGGTGCTTAAAGGTGCTGTACGACTTAATTCAAGAAGGTAACCGAGAGTACCCGAGCGATTCTTACACGTTCAACGGCACGCTCGATTAGATCGATCGCTAGAGTCGTGTTATTTGAAAAAATTTCTTGTTTATTTATTTCACATGCTTTTTTGCTCTAAAAATAAAAACGCGCGCACGTCGTGAACGGCACATCATTCGTAGTTTTCCAGCTCTTGAACCTCTCTTGGAAAGGAGTGGATTAATGACCGCCTTCCTTGCCGGTTTTGCTCTTCACGACGCCGTAAAGGCCAGCGCCGAGCACGGCGATGGCGGAACCGACGGCGGTTTGCATCGAGATTTGGTTACCGAGCGCCAAGATTGAGAAACCAATCACGAAAACTCGCTTCCCAACGTTACCGACGGCGTGCGTCACCGGAGCGACCTTGCCGAGCGCTTGATACGCGACTTGGTTGTACATGTGGTAATAGAAACCGACGAGAGCGAGAGCGGAGAGGAACTCGGTTTTGCCCTTGAGCGCGATAGCCTTGGAGATGCCCGCAGACAAGGTGGCGCCTTCAAAGTAAAAGGCGAACGGTAAACAGAACAACAACGCCACGATGGTGACCCAGTTGTAAAGGTTGAGCGGACTCATCTTGGCCATCAACTTTTTGCTAAAAATTGCGCGCGCCGAAAACGCGACGTTGGAGCTCATCGCGGTTAAGAAACCCAACCACGTAAAGGAAAGCTCAGTGGCGGACGCGATGGCGACACCAGCCATGATGGGAAGAAGGGAAAGGTACACCGGGAGCGGGTACACGGTACCAGTCACCATGTAAGACCCAATAGACGTGAACACCGGTTCCAAAGTCTTGACGGTGTGCGTAAACGACACCGCCACGGCGGCAAAGGACACATTCGTCAAGCAGTGACCAAACGCGTGCAAGAACGCCGGCAAAGACAACGCCTTGAGGAAATCCTTATCAGGTTGTTCATATTCAACGAGCTTAGAACCCCAGAAGAACGCCATGACAAACAAACCAACAATCAAGTGCACGCACGACACGAACCACGGGTACGGAAAGTAGTTGTAAATTTGCTTGTTCAAAATGTTAAACTGCACATTCAAAAAGTACCACGCCGCGAAATAAAAAACCGTCTCGGCGGCGGGGAACTTTTCCTTGATCGTCTCAATGGGATTACTACGCACGCACGCACACACACACACACCGTCAGTCACGCGAAACGACCCAAACGCGCGCGCTTTCGTCAGGAAAACCTAGAAAACACCCGATCGCACCGATCGCCACGCACGCCCCCTCGCCCGCGCCCGCGCGCGCGCCGTCTCTCGCG
>JACLAB010012916.1_pt1 | contig 22234 bp, 20 predicted proteins | sample 8027921 | NCBI WGS metagenome assembly JACLAB01 (sample SAMN15725117, study PRJNA655200) | protist metagenome | isolation source: fluorescence activated cell sorting (FACS) single amplified genomes of... | place: USA: West Boothbay Harbor, Gulf of Maine | collected 2000-07-19
ATCGCGAGCGCCGCCGCTCGAAATCCCCGCCGAGATAAAAACTCATAACACGCCGCATCGAGCTTGGCATCCGTGTCTACGTGCGCTTGCGTAGACGTGCTCGCATCCATGCTCGCATCGGCGCGCGGAACCGCACCAAAGGCGTCATCCGCGTCCATAGCCGCGCGCGTCCCATCCGCGTCGTCTCGCGCTCTCAACGCTGATGATGATGATGATGATTGCTTTCCATGACGCGCGAGATCGTCCCTGGCGATGCGCAAATCGTACTCAGCCACCGCAGCGCGAGACTCGGCATCGATCACGCGTGCGGCGCTGACGCCAGAATCAAACGTCTCGCGTACGGCGCGTAAAACTTGCGCGGGAAACCGTTGCGAGTCGGTGAAAAACTTGTGCAGCGTGAGCCGCGCGGCGTCGTCAGCGGCGAGCGCGCCCGTGCGTTTGGCGTCGATGTATAGCTCGTACAGCGCGCACCAATACCCGCGCTGGATGAGGTAGAGCGCGGTGGGGAGGAGCTCGGCGTCGGGCGGCATCGAGAGCGCGCTCAACGTCTCGCGTCGCGGAGTGAAGCGCGAGAGCGTTTCTTCTGACGAATGTTTTGTGACTACACGGAAGAGACTAGAGTACACGCGAGGAGGAGGTTTCTAATAAACGACACGAGCGTTATTTCTTTATCGCGCTGATGTAAAGCACTGTTTATGACATGCATGGAATGAACGACAAACAAACACCGTCAGTACGAGCGTTCACCCAATCGTTTGACTCGACGTCTTCGCGAGCTCCAAGCGTAATTATCCACACACACACGCGAGATCACACGTACCGTTATTGCCACGAATAAAAGCATCACCATACTTATTTTTTAATTGTCCGTTGACGTACTCCTACACCGCGCGCGCGCATAGAGCATGGATTCGTTAGTCGCGAGCGCAGACGCGATCGATCGAGGTGAACCTAACGACGCGCACACGACTCACGTCGCGCGCATCACCATCGCATCGTCGTCACCCACCTCCGTTTGCTCCATCGCGATGTTCATGTATCCATCTAAACACGCCAAGATCCCTACAGCGATAACCACGCGCGTCGTCGCGCCAATACCGTCAGTCATCATTCATTCATTCATTCATCAACCATCAGCGTCGGGACAATCACAACGCTCGAATGCGCCACGAACGGCGCGCGTACCTCGATAATCCACCCCAGAGTTCAGCTTCACGCTCACTTTCTTGCCCTTGATGGCTTTTAAGAAATCCGCCGGGGATTTCCCTTCGCTCGCACCGCTGCTCATGATTCGAAGCGTTGGCGTCGCACACTGGCGCGCGCCAATCATCGCCGCGTGCCGCACGTTGTGAACGCACGCACGGCGCGACGATGGCGACCATGGCGACGACAATACCGATGACGATGACGACGCGCGCGATGGGCGGCGTTCGCGCGCGATCGCAGGCAGCACCGGGCGTGAAATCATCGGCATCAATGCATCGTCACATGACGATGAAACGAAGCGCGCGCTGTCGGGCCGAAGGCGACGAACGCGTCCCCGGGTCGGCGCGTCAGGCATCGGTTGGGGAAATCGAAACCCTGGTGAACCCGCTCATCGCGTCGACGCAGACGTTGAATGATGGGATTGCAAAGTTTTACGACGAGTCGAGCGGGTTGTGGGAAGACGTGTGGACGGCGGAGGGCGGAGGCGATGGTACGCACATGCATCATGGGTATTACGCCGTGGGTAATCGAGGAGAGAATGGTGGGAGTTTGAATCATGCGCAGGCGCAGGTGGATATGATTACAGAGAGTTTGAAGTGGGCGGGCGTGGATGCGATGACGCGCGTCGTGGACGTCGGGTGCGGCATCGGCGGCTCGTCGCGGTTCATGGCGAAAAAGTATGGGTGTCAAGCCGAAGGCGTGACTTTGTCTCCTGTGCAAGCCGCGAGGGCGAATACGCTGTCACGTCAAGAGGGTTTGGGAGATAAAGCGCGCTATCAAGTCGCCGATGCATTGAACATGCCGTTTGAGAATGGCGCGTTTGATTTCGTGTGGTCGATGGAGAGCGGCGAGCACATGCCTGATAAGAAGAAGTTTGTCAACGAGCTCGCGCGCGTGTGCGCACCGGGAGGGAGAATTCTGATTGTCACGTGGTGTCATCGCGTGTTAGAGCCCGGAAAGTCTCTCGAACCTGCCGAAAAGGTATTGCTCGATCGCATTTGCGACGCCTATTACCTCCCGGCGTGGTGCTCCATCGCCGACTACGAGGCGCTCGCCAAAGACGCAGGTTTGGTGGATATACGCACCGAGGATTGGAGCGAAGAAGTCAAGCCGTTCTGGAAGGGTGTGATTAAAACCGCGTTGACGCTTAAAGGGGTCATGGGTCTCATCAAGGCGGGTCCGGCGACGTTGCGAGGCGCGTTGGTCATGCCTCTCATGCAAACGGGCCTCGCCACGGGCACCATCAAGTTTAATTTAATCACCGCACGCAAGCCCGCGGCGTAGACACTTACATTGCTCACACGTGTATCATTTATGACGATGATTACCACTTGTCGGTAATCACACGAGCCATCTCACGCGACGCGCGAGTAACCTCGAAGGCTGTGTAATTCAGAAGAATTTTCTTGTAAACCATCACACGTCGACTCGCGCGCGTGCGCGCGACGCACGAGACCAACCGGTACCCAAAAAGACAGTGTGTGGTACAGGGGAAGCGTCGCACGCGTGACGACGCGAATTATACGCGGCGAAGCGGTGAAATCCCATGCTCGACGGCGCTATAAAAAGCGCACTTGAATACGAACAGTCGCGCAGTGATGATGAAGTCGACGACGACGACGATGGATTGAGTGCCAGCGCCAGGGCGTGCTTGGCACAGATAGATGGCACAGATGGCGACGAGTCGTCCGCGCGGCTGATTCGCGCGTCACGGGAAGTGGCGGTCGAGCGAGAGCGCAGAGCGAGAGCGCAGAGCGAGCGTTGGCGCGCAGAGCGAGAGCGCGACGCTCCAAACTCAGCTGATGCCATATTCGTACACGCGTTAGCGACGTCACCGACCACGAATATCTGTCCTCATGTGTGCGCGCGTTACGATTACGATCCCGTCGCGTCGTGGACGACGTGCGATTCGAGTCGTCAAAGTCGCCGCGACGACGAACGTTTGCTTCCAATCTCCGTGTGGGCTCAACCCGATCGTATTTTAGGCGGCCGCGTGGGCCAACCCGGCGACGCGCACGTTAGTCGTCGCCAAGCCACGCGTGCGATAGAGCCCAAGGTCAAGCATCAGGGAAAAGCCATGGTGCCACAGCAAAGATCGACGAATATGTTTGCGTTGATGGCGCACGACTGATGGCTAAAAATACGTCGTTTTGTTTATCACGTCATCTATTTTACTTCTACGGCTGTGCACGCGCGCGTGCGCGCGTGTGCGTGTCACTATTCATATGATTATCATCAACATTATCATCGTCTGCTGCTTTCGCGCTTTTTACACGTCGGGCAAATCCACTTCCCTTTCACCTTGTTCTTCACCGACAACCCGACGCACGCAAAGTGATACCATTCGATTGGACAATCGTCATTCTCGCACGCAATCATCTCCCCGAACGACACTTGTTGACAAATGCAATATGTAGGCTCGTTCGGATTCGCCATCGGCGCATCGTACGCCCCAGAACCGACAAACCCACCCGACGCCGGCGACGCCGCGTCGGCGTCGCCCAAAGCGCCAGAGTTTCGCACCGCCAAATCATCATACGACCTATCACGCGCGCGCACGGCTTCCTCAAACACCGCTAAATCCCGATCAAGCTTAGTTATCGCCTCATCCACGGCATCGTACGCGCCTTGCGCCGTCGCCACGCGCGCATCCGCCAACGCGCGCATCGTCTTCGCGCGCGTCTCCAGCTCGCTCACCGCCCGCGCGCGCATCGCCTTCAACGCCGCCGACGAAGACGCCGACGATGAACCATCACCACCACCATCCGCCGCCACCGCCGCATCCATGACTTCACGCACGAGCGCCGCGCACGCGCCGCTTTCCGCAGCCATGGCGTCGTCCAACGCCCGCGCTCGCATCGCCCCACTCGCGAGCGCTCTGTCCACCCCACCGCCGTCGCACCCCGCCGCCATCGCCGCCGCGCGCGACATCGCGCACGACATCACCGCGCGCGCGCGCCCCCAGTCGCGCCCGTCGCCCACTCGCGCCCGTCGTCCACTGACGCGTCGACGGGGCGACCGAATTCAAACGACATACACGAGGAGGATGCGCGCAGCATGGTTTTGTTTAGATGGGTGTATACGAACCACACTATGGGTATCGGTCGCCAAGTATACATACAATGACGGGTTTTGTGTTTTATATAGAGGTCTATAGTGTTATTATATGTTACGACCCATGTGGCGAGGTATATTCCGCGTCCTCGCGGACGGTTGCCGCGCGCGACGTCGCGACGCGCGTCGGACGACGTACGCGCACGACGCGCACGACGCGCACGACGCGCACGACGCGATGGGGTTCAAGACGTCGCATCGACGCGATGGGGCGAATGTGCGGCGACGCGAGCGCGCGGAGGATCGAGACGCGCGCGCGCCCGGGGCTGGTGGTGCCACGGTCGATGACGGCGGCGCTGGGAAGCCGACGCCTGGGCGCGAGGGTCGACGAAGCGCGAATGAAACCGCCGGGGTGTACGCGGTGCTGGTGTTTATTGCGTTGAGGTTCGCGCAGAGGTATTACAACTTTAGCGAGAAGAGGTTTATCACGACGGAGTGGGACGCGCCGCTCACGACGACGCGCGACGCGTATTTGAGTCCGTGGAAGTTTGAGGCATTGAAGCAGTGCGCGTTGACGCATCCGAAGCTGCGCGTGAAAGGAGGGTTGAATGATAATGGGTTCTCCAAGACGCGTGGGTTTGTGGTGAAATTCAACACCGAGGGCGTGGATGAGTTCAAGGCGAAGGAGGAGTACGCGTGCTTTCGAGACGTGTTTGACGATATTCGATTGCCCGACGCGAACGCGTTCGTGATGAATATATTATTATGCGAACTCGGTGATTACGATCAATATAACGCCGACGAGCTCTCGGTTGGATTGCATTTAGACACCACGGTTGGTATTTATTCTCGTCACATGTTCATCGCGCACCAAGTGAGCGTGTTGTACGCGTCGGTGCCGAACGACATGCGTGGCGGCGCGCTCGAAGTGTTCCCATACGGCGACGGCGACCCTAGGCTTGGGGCCACGCCCGACGAGGTCATCGCGCCCAAGGAAAACACCCTCGTCACCTTTCGCGGCGACGCGTTTCACCAAGTGAAATCCTACAGCACGCGCACGGGTAAAGAACGCGTCTCGCTCGTCCTCGAGCAATACAAAATCGACGACGAGATGTACCCCAAAACCCTACGTTTCCACGAGGCGTTCAAATCTAACATGACCATGATGTAGGTCGCACATTGCGTCGTCGTCGTTATCGTCGGCGTCGTCGTTATCGTCGTTCATATGTAATATTTATGTTACGCGTTTGTCTCTCAACATGTGAAACGTCGCGCCTGGTCATGATTGGTCGCGAGTCCCCCCCCAAACACAAACACAAAAACAAAACCACCGAGGGAGGGAAACCCCACGCCGTCGCCCGACGCGCGGCATTCGCCCGCGCGACGCACGACGACGACGACGATGCAAGCCATCACCATGCGCGCCGCACCGGCGATGAGCGGTGTCAAGTTATCCACCACCGCGCCGCGCCGCGCGACGACGACGACGCCGGCGCACGCCGCGCGACGCACCTCGGTGCACGCGCTCGCTGCGGCGGTCGATCAGCTCACGTTCGACGGCGCCAAGTCCGGGTCGTCGACGCTTGAACTCAAGACGGCGCGCGCGGAGGTGGCGAAGGGTTTGGTGCATAAATACGTCGTCATGGTTCGACAAAACGCTCGACGGGTGCGTGCTCGCGCGATCGCGTACGCGCGCGCATCGACGATGACGATGACGACGATTGCGTGACCTCGAAACCCCGAAAGGCGCCCGCGTGGACGACGACGATGGGCGCGCGCGATTGATCGCGCGGCGATCGCGGGCGATGACGGGCGCGAGCGATGATGATGAATAATGTGTCGTCGTCATCCAACGCCGCGTTCGACGTCGTTCGGTGTCGCCGCCGCGGTGGGCGACGCGCGCGTGGGGTGGGGGTGAAAACCCTTATCTGAGGGGTTTGGTTTTCGCGCCCGTACGCGCGCCGCGTCGAACGAAACGACGACGAGAACGCGTGGTGACGTCGCGCTGTGTGTGTTTCTGTGTACTGACCGAGTGGCGTGTGTGTTGCGATGTAACAGGGTACGGCGAGCACGTTGACCAAGAGCGAAGTCCGGGGTGGGGGCAGAAAGCCGTTCAAGCAAAAGGGGACGGGGAACGCGCGTCAAGGGTCTTCGCGCTCTCCGCTCAAGCCGGGCGGGGGTGTGTCGTTCGGCCCGAAGCCGCGTGACTGGTCGATTAAGATGAACAAGAAGGAGCGTCGTTTGGCGATGGCGACCGCGTTGCAATCTGCGGCGAGCGCGATGATTGTGATTGATGACATTTCTGGCAACATTTCCAAGCCGAGCGCCAACGATTTCAACAAGAGTTTGCAAAAGTGGGGCGTTGGTGCGACCGAAAAGGCGTACGTCATCACCAAGGATGCGAACCCGAATGTTACGTTGAGCACGCGCAACATTGCTCGCGTCGTGCACACGGACATTACGCACTTGAATGTGTACGACGTGTTGAACGCCGACAAGGTTGTCGTCGACGCCGCCGCGCTCGCGCACATTCAATCCTTCTTTGGTGAGAATGGCCAGGCTTGGGAGTAAGTACTGCGGAACGGCCGAGTTAGTCTTGCTGCTACACGCGTAATATATTTTACAAACCTAGATACTTCTTTGGACTTGAATTGTGTAATTTGACGTCCCTTAATTTGAGAAAACTCGACGAGCGAGAGCCCCGATGTTCGTTCGCGCGAGCGCGTGCGGTTGAACTCGACTCGACTCGACTACACGTACGACGGCGACACTTCTTCGAGGGTGATTGTGATTTTCAAGTCACGGTTGCCCGCGATGCGCGTGCCGTCGTTGAGCACGACGCCGCGCTCGCCGTACGCCTTGGCGCTCGGCGCGTACACCGTACGCACACCTCCACGCTTCATCGTGCGCACACCCTCTTCGATAGCCTCACACACCGGCGGTAACAACGGCTTCTTTTCAAACGTAAACGCAATCGGTCGTCCACTCTTCTTGGTATTCAAGTATTCCGCCCCCGTCTCGGCGTCGGCGACGAGCAAGTTGACGCCCACAAAGTCACCTTTTTTCGGCGACGCGCCACCACCTATGCGCGCGTCCGCGATTTTCAACCCCGAATCACCGAGCTCAACAATCTCCCCCGACGCCTCCACATCGCGCTCGAGCAACGCCTTGACGATCTCCCCCCCCTCCACCGACGCGAGCGCCGCGACCAAGCCCAAACCGCCGACAATCCCAAACCGACGCGTTAAAAACCTCGACGCCGTGGCCACGGGATCGTACAAATTCACCCCGGACCCGGGCAAGGGTTTATCCTTCCGCACCGACGGCGACCGCGACGACCGCGACGACGGCGGCGACGACGGCGACGACGTGTTCGCCCCATCGTCCTCATCACGCGTCGTCGTCATCCTCGCGCTTCCGTCGTCGTCCTCGCTCGCCCTCGCGCGTCGACGCACGACGACGACTGCGCGGTGGTGGTGCTCGCGGACCCGTCGCGTCATCGCACCATCCACCCGCGCTCTCATCGTCGTCGTCGTCGTCCTCATCGTCGTTCGCATCGTCGTCGCAGTGTCCCGAACGACGACGACCTGACGGACGACCTGACGACGTCAGGCGGCGCGCGGGGATCGTCGGACACCATTCGGACATTCGGATACATGTATTACACCACCATTCTTCATATTCGGACACACTGCATACGGGAGTACACTGCGAGTGTGCCCAGTATATATCATATACACCGTGTATATGATATATATACTGGGCACACTTGTATAATACACGTCATCGCGGTCCACCCTCGTGGGTGGACGACTGGACGAGGACGAGGCCGGCGGCAGTCGTCGGTGGGTGGGTGCCCGATCGCAAGCGCACGACTCGCGAGTGCTAGAGAGATTTAGATACACATGACCACCGCCGCCGCGAACGCACCGATGTTGGCGTTTTTAAAGGTGGATGCGCGCGCACCGCTCGCGACGACGCACGGACGCGCGCACGCGCACGATGGGCACGACGATGGGGGTGACCATCGAGACCACGAGGAGGGGTTCGTGAAGCTCGCGGCGCGACTCGAGCCTGGGTTTACGGGCACGACGCATGCGTACGTGGTGAAGGTACCGGCGAACGCGCGAGAGGTGAACGTGATGGCGACGTCGTTCGCGGCGGGGACGCGCGTGGAGATCGACGGGACGACGGGGAACATGGCGTTGCGGAGCGCGACGGGCGGGAAAGACGTCGCGGTGGCGTTGGTGGATGTTCAAAGTGGTGAGACGCGAGCGACGTATACGTTGACGTGTGAGGTTGATGACGCGATGTCGTGCGAGGGTGAGGTGGTGATGAAGGAGAAACCCAAGGTGGAGGGCGCGGAGGAGGCGCACGGGCACTCGCACGACGGCGTGCCGTGCGACGGCACGCACCATTCGCACGGGCACGGACACGCGCACGGGGAAGAAAAGAAGCAAAAGTGTGGACACGACCATGGAGATGATTGTGGTGAGTGCCACGGGCACGACCACGGCCACGGACACGGGGAGAAGAAGGAAGACCATTCGCACGGGCACGGACACGCGCACGGCGAAGAGAAAAAGGAGGCGTGCGGGCACGACCATGGACACGACGAGTGCCACGGGCACGCGCACGGCGAAGAAAAGAAGGAGCACTCGCACGGTCACGGCCACAGCCATTAGAGCGACACATCGTAGAACGATGTGAAGGAACTTGAACCGCGAAAGAAAAGGAGAAGTAGAAGTGATATCAAATTATAAACACCTGCGCTTCGCATGCGACGACAAAGCATCTATTCGAGGGACAATTCTTCGTCGTTGGCGCGCTTGCCGGATTTCAACGCGTTGTAAAACTCATGCGTCTCTTCAATCACACCCATCGTGTACGCCTTGTCCATGCACTTGTCGTCCAAGCCGAACTTGTTTTGCGGCTTACCATCCGGGGTCTTGTAGTCGCGGAACCACACACGGATCTTCTCGAGCTCGCCCGGGAAGTGCTTTTCGACGTCGGCGACGTCGTTAATGTCCTTCGCCTTCGGGTCGCTGGTGGAAATGGCAATCACCTTCCAGTCCAACTCGCCGTCATCAATCATGGCGTACACGCCAACCGGCTTCACCGGCGTCACAGAACCCATGGCGAGCGCGGCCGAACCAATCTCTACGACGTCCACGGGGTCGTTATCGCCCGACACCTTCATCGTCGGGTGCTCGTGCTTCGGGTCTTCCCACGTTTGCGGCAACATACCATAGTTCCAGTTGATGTTGTACGGGTAGTCACGAAGCTTACCCTTCTTCGTATCTTGCTTGATCGGCGTCAACTTCTCATCCGTCGCCACTTCCATCTTCGCCTTGGTTTCCTTTGGGATTTCGCAAATAAAGTTCATGCTCCCATCGGCGTTCTTCAACGGAACGTCGTGCCACGGCGACACCTTGGCGCCGCTTTCATCCTGAAAAAACACACGGAACTCCAACGACGGGAAATCCCCCGTGCGCGCGTTCGTGTACGCCGCCGCGCACACCACGCGCGTGCGCGAAATCTGCCGATACTGGTGCGCCGATCGCAGCGGCGCCCGCTGCGTCGTCGTCGTCGTCGTCGTCGTCTTCATCGTCGCGCGCGCCGCCATGCGCGACGCCGTGCGTAAAATCATCATCGCTGGTGCAGACATGTCTAGTACTACGCGCGTGCGTGCGTGTGTCGACCACCACCCGACGACATCCACTATCCATCATCCGCTCCTCCATCGCTTGTTTATCCACGCCCATGCATGTTCGGACATGTGGGTCCCCACCCGGTCGTCGCGTGGATTTATCTAAAAACCCGATCGACGCGACACGGTGCCATGGTGATCATAGTGTGGACGTAGTATGCGCCAGTGTATACCCACCCATGCATCCATGCATGCATGTGCGCGTGATGTCCACGCGCCGCGCGCGTATGGGGCTGTGCGTCGCACACTATGGAGGTTAACGCCTCGCCCGCCACGCGCGCGCTGACGTGGGCCCACGTCCGTGGCGTGGGTGTCCGGTCGGTGGCCTCGACCGACGCGCGCGTCGGAGACGACGTCACTCGTGCGTGCGTGCGTGCGCGTGTGTGCGACGCGAAGACGACGACGACGCGAAGACGACGGCACACCCACGCGTGTGTTTACCTGACGCGCGCACGCCATCGACACATCGGTGGTTCGACGCGAGCCGCGGGGTGGTGTGGGAATTATAATTGCGCGACGATGACGGACGGGGTGAAGATGAGGTCGTCGATGCGAGTTCGCGGCGTGCTCGAGCGTGGGTTTGCAGTGGCGATCGTGGGTGTGGCGTGCGGTGCGCGTGTGGTGGCGGCGCAGGGGGGGGCGTACATGTTCACGAGCAGAGCAACCTTGGACGTCGCCGTTAACGTGTGCTTGGCCGACGACCCGACGGGGGGGTGCATCTGCGCGAATATCCCTGGCGGGTGTGGTGAGGCGGGGAGTAGCAATTTGCCACAATGGGACGTTCGAGGTATTGCCGATTTTTCGTCGTTGTTTCAAGATAGAGGGGACTTTGATCAAGATTTAAATGGTTGGGTCGTCGACGACGTGCGCAATATGAATGGCATGTTCAAAGGCGCGTCGGCTTTTACGCACGATCTCAACACGTGGGATACTTCGGGTGTCACCGACATGCGAGACATGTTTCAAAATTGCGGCAGTTTTGACGGAGACATAAACGGTTGGAACACAGGTGCCGTGACAGACATGAGTTTCATGTTTGACGGCGCAAGTCAGTTCAACAAGGCCTTGTCTGATTGGGACACGAGCGCGGTGACGAATATGAAGAGTATGTTTCAATCGGCGTTCGCTTTCTTTGGCGATCTCAGTAGATGGAACACAGCCGCTGTGAAAGACATGAGTAATATGTTCATGGGGGTGCAAAACTTCAACCAAAACGTCGACTCCTGGAACACCGGCGCGGTGACGGATATGAGCTTCATGTTTGAAAACTGTGAATTCTTCCAAGGAACTCTTTCTCAGTGGGACGTCTCACGTGTGCAGAATTTCAATAATATGTTTTCGGGAGCAACCAATGCTAACCCGTGGATCGTTGATTGGAACACGGCATCCGCCACTAGTATGGCGAGCATGTTTTATCGAGCGAGAACATTCAACATGGATATTACCGGTTGGAACTGCCAAAGAGTTGTAGACGCCACGGACATGTTTTACAGCCCCGATGACCAGCAATTCGACCCCATGTCGTGGTATTTCAAATTTTCACGACTTGATAATTCAACGACATCCCGCGATGGCCCACCGACGGATTGGTATCAATGGTGCAGCAACGCCGCGGGGACGTACGCGTCGATTGAAGACGACTGCGTACCTAAAGGCCCGTGTCCGTTTCCCGAGCGCTGTCTCGCAGGTAACGTTGCGTGCGAAGGTTCGACGGGCACGTTATGTGGTACTTGTTTGGATGGATATTACAAGTCAGGAGATAGTTGCTTTGTGTGCCCAGATAATTCGGCGGCGATGTCCGGCATTGCTGGCGTGTTCGTCGTCCTCGCGAGTTACATTGGCTTTAAAGCCGCAGCTGTTCTTGGCCCAGTTTCAGCGAATATGATTAAGAAAATAGTTGACTCTTTACAGTTTTTCAACATTTCTTTTGAAATTGACATTGAGTGGCCGACACCGATACAGAAACTTGCGTCGTGGGTATCTGCGTTCAATTTCAACATTGAACTCGTGGCGCCCGAGTGCGCGGGCATGAAACTTTCTTGGTATACCATATTCTGGTCGACAACATTCTTCGTTCCTGTAGTTATCACGGCACTATTTGCATGGCGTGCTCGCTTCGCGCAGCATCAATATGATAAAACTGTCGAGGCTATCCGTAGCGAGTCAGATGGTGAACGCACCATATACTGGATTGCTCGTCGCGGTTTTTGCGGCGGCGAACGACGCGCGCTCGCCTCTGAAAATGGTGATAAGATTATCAAAGCCCTGCAGAAGCAGTACGCGTTCGGTTCAAAGCTGCGCAAATTTGCCACGCTCGTTTTGACTGTGTTATATCTTCCAATTGTCCGCGCGGCTATTCAGGCGTTTGATTGCGTTGGAGAATCAGACGTTCTCATACACGATGTCGACGTGGATTGCTCGCTGCCTCAGCACTACGCCACACAAGCATATGCAGGACTCGTTGTAATCGTGTTTGGTGGAGGATTTCCTTTATATATTTACCGCAAAGTGCGGAAAATCCGAGTGGCTGGTAAACTCGACGACGCTCAAACGCTCGACACCTACGGATCGCTGTATGAAATCTACCGGCGTGAAGAGCTTACGCGCGCGGAGCGTTTGGAAATCAAAAATATCGCCGCGAGTGCGGTCGCAACGGATGCTGATACCGTTCGCCGTCAGACGACTCTTACTCGAGCTCCTACGCGCAAAGTCGAATTAGATGCGGAAACGCGAGCCGTTGTGGAAAAGATTGCCGAAGAAGAGCGAGCCGAAGAAGAAGAAGAAGTCGCCGTCATCGCTCAGCCGACGCAGAAGGCATCGATTCGCAAGATTGGCACCTTTAAGTCAATGATGAAACGTTCTGCATCGTCACGGGGTCGCGACAGGGCGCAACGCATGCGATGGATAGATGTCATCGCCGTGAACTTTCTTACATTCGAGTTGGCTCAAAAGTTCGTGCTCGTCATGGTGAGCTCCGTCGAGACAGCATCCTCTGGTACCGAAGACAGATGGGGTGGAATCCTTTTTGTACACGTGCTTGTGGCGACTTTCATCTTTTTTGCTCAACCATGGCGTATCGTGACTTTGGGTTTCGGCTCGATAAAGGTCAACAACGCCCTGAACCGCGTCGAATTCCTCGCCAGCGTGTGCCAAGGATTGGTTTTACTCATCGGTGCCAACATGGATGAGTCATCGTTGAAGAATCTCGCGACAGGAATCCTATTCACGCTCATCATAGGTATGCTCTTCGTGCGCGCTGGATTCTTATTCACCGTGTCTGTCACGAACAAGATGGGCGGAATTTCAAAATGGGACTTTTCCAAAACTCCCGAAGAGACGATGAACAAACTCGCGGAACGTTTCGTCGAGCTCGCGCTCGAGGGCTCCACTGTGGGCATCTACGCTCTTAAAGGAGCCGTGATCCAATTAAGATCCAAAACACGCGCGCGTTTGGAATCTACGCGTGAAGCCATGCTCAAAAGAGTCGCAGACTTGAAGGCTTCGGGCGAAACAGACGAACAACACATCAACGCTCTGTACGCCATCGCCAATGAAATGGCGCACGCGGTCAACTTTATCACCGTCGCCGATTACCCCAAAGGACCGTCCCCTCAAGAACGAGTGGACGCCATTTTGACAACCTTGGACAGGCAGCTCATCGCCATCGAGCGCGATGCAGGCTCTGCAACCACCGCTCAGGATCGCCTCAAAGCGTACGACGACGCCGTCGCCCGCGCCAAAACCGTAGACATGCTCGTCTACGCGCGCGCCGAAGCCATCCCTGAACTCTCCGCCATCGCCCAAGGCATCCGCGCCGTCGTGCTCGAGCGCGACGCTTTATCATTAGGGTTATCTAACGCCCAGTACGCAGCAGCGTCTTAATTATATGTATAACTGACCAGACCCGGTGCTTGTCATCCATGATGAACACGACTGCACAACACACCACCCATCGTCGATGTTGATTGTTTTACACATCGGTATAGATGTATGAATATATATAATCCATGGTTATAAAAATAATAAATACTCATATATGTGTGTAATATATGTGTGTTTGTAACCCTGGTTTTCTCGCTGCGCGGCTGCGCTGGTTTTCGAGATGAATTCTCTGCGCGCGCGCAGCCGCACTCGTCGACGCCTCGCGTGCGTAGTCGTCGCGTGCACGCACACCCACACACGCATAGAAGCACCTAAACACACGCCTCGCGTGTTCAGTCAAACGTAGACACCACCGAGCGCACCACCGAGCGGTTTCGCGCGCGTGATTCATCGCCATTCTTTTGTCGTCGAGCGGCGTCGCAATCAAATCAATTTACCATGATGGACGTGGACGAACAACGGGATTATTACGACGATCGCGGAGGAGCGCGACGACGTAACCGTGATGGTGGTGATGGTGGTGGCGACAGACATCATCCGTACGGGAACGATGAGGAGGGTGGACGACGCGGACGAGGAGGCGGACGAGGGGGAGATCGCGGCGGGGGAGATCATCACCGCGGCGGCGGAGGACGAGGAGGACGGGGAGGGCGAGGTCCGAGAGATGATGGTGCGTTGTCTTTTCGTGATTTTTGCTACAAGTACTTGCGTGATGACACGACGCCAGCGGAAGCTGAGCGTCGGTACGAGGAGTACCAAAAGGAGAATCAAGAGGCGTTTTTCGAGCGCTACTTCCGGGACCATAGACACGACCAGAATGAACGCGCGCGGAACGACCCACGCGTGCTTGTGGAAACTTTGAAGGCGCGGGATGATTTATCGTTGACGCGCGCGCAAGAATTCTTCGCCGCGCGTGCTGATGGCAGCTTAGTCGTGTACGGCGCCGCGGAGGGTGACGAGAACGAAGACGCAAACATGGACGGCGACGATGCCAAGGGTGACGACGCCGCCGCAGGTGTTCGCCAGCCCAAAAAGCGTTCGCCCGCACCGATTGAGTGCTGGAACCCTCGCCGTCTTGGATTTGATTTCAAACAAGCGGGTAGACTCATCAACGCGCTCGATAAAGAGAAGGGCATCGAGGGCAACCCGCTGTTGGACGGCGACGAAGCCGCGGCGTCTATGGATGTTGAAGACGACGCCGCTGCGACAGCTGAAGACGTGGCAGCGCTTCAAGCATTGGGCGCGGATGAAAGCACGGTGGCGAGATTGGATGAACGCCTGTGCTACTTATTGCGCGTTCACGGCATCGACTACTATCGCCGGTGCCAAGAAATGAATCCAGTGACATTTTTAGAAAGAGTCACCATGGATTCGGCGTGGACGCAGCGCGACCCTAAGCCCGAAGGTGCGGTCGGGGACATGTCTGAAAATCCCTACGCCGTTAAGTGGGCGATGGCGACGGATAATCACGTAAAGCGCCGTATCGCTGAGGGCGATCCTCAAGTTAAAAAGCTCGGGACGGCGGAAATTGAAGCCAAGCTTGAAGAATGGATCCAATCGTGCGTGGTAAAGCACGACGAGCAAAGGTTCGGGTGCACGCTCAGCTCCAAGCTTTTCCTTGCCGAAGAGTTTGTGCTCAAGCACATTCGTAACAAGCAGGCGCATCACGTCGCTGACATGCAAGAACGTTTACTCGACGAGCAATACAAGAAGAACGTCATTGAGTATTTGAAGTACGAAGAGCACAAGAAGAGCAGCCGATCGAACCGTAGAAACAACATGTTTGGCGGTGGAATGATGATGATGACCGTACCGGGTCCGGATGGGAATGGACAAATGATACAAGTCCCCGGCGGTGCGCGGGCGATTGCTGGAATGGCGCGCTACACCGACTTGGACGCCTCCGTCGCGGAGCGCGTCGTCATCGACTACGGCGACATTTAAATTTCTGTCGTACACTCGCACAGCCTTACCGTCACACTCGTCTTGGTTTGAATACATACATATACGAAAACATTAAGATAAAAATAACAACAGCTACACGCGATATGCGATAATTCTAAAAGATTTCAACCAACCGACGCCTACGCCGACGCGCGCCTCTACGCCCCGCGCCCGCGCAGACACTTGCGCATGGCTTTAAGCTCCTTCTCACACGTTGGAACGTCTTCAGGCGCACCGGTGTGCTGCACGACTCGTCTCGTACACTTTTCAAACGCATCTGCGTTCGCCGCACACGCATTCACCCTCGACGCTCGACAATAATCGTAATCGCTCGACAGTCTCACACACGCCGCGACGCCGTTAATCTTCTCGCACTGCACGAGCGCGGTGGCTTTTTGCGTGCACGCGCGACGAATTCGATCGCGTTCTTCGCTGGAGATGGATGAGGAAAACAAACCCATGGTGGCGACGACGAATGACGAGACGGGCGATGGAGTAGGGCGCGGATGACAGCGATTGGTGTGATGCGGACGCGCGCGCATCGTCTCGTGAGTTTTTAGTTTCCTTCGTGTTCATCGCATGACATAAAACTACTAGTAAAGCCATTATTTATTAGCGTTGTTGATTGATCGATCGATGACAGCCAACAACGAGAAAAAATAATAACAGTTTACAAGAAATCCATGAACGCGTCATCCTCATCCGGAGGCGCGTCGTCGCCAAAGTTCACCGCGGTGAACATAAAGTCAGCCTTACCGCCCGGCACAACCAAGCCCTTGAAGGTGGCCTTGCCCTTGATGAGCTTGTTCAACGCATAGTGTTGCTCGTCACCCAAAAGCTGATCCTTGATGTAGAAGACGGCGGAAATCTTGTCGTTCTCGGGGTCATCCACGCAGAAGATGAACTCCTCCTCCCACGTCGGGTCGAGACCCGGAAGCTCGGCAGATTCATAGACGAGGTCCTTGTACTTGAGCACAACCTTGCACGTCGCCTTCTCAATGCCGTAAAACTTCAAGTCAAGCTTCTTAATATTGCAGCAGTTGACTTCAATCTTCAATTCGTGCGGGCCCGTACCGAGCTTTTTGAGGTCGTCTGCGTGAGGGAAAAATCGCGAGCGTCCACAATGGTTAGTCTATGTTTTCAACAGCGCGCGCGCCCATCACCGTCGCGCCTCCACCGCGCACGGGTATCACGCATCACGCCCCCTACATCACTTTTGATCGCTCGCATCCGTCGCACACCCAACCCTCCGTCGCCTCCGCGGACGACGCGAGCGCGAGAGGATAGATCACCATCATCACTCGTCATCGCCACCGTCGTCACCCATCGCCAACGTGTGCGACGACGACGACGACCGACGACTGACGACCGACGACCGACGACCGATGACCTCGCGATGCACGCGCAGCGATGTCAACGTCGCTTGACGCTTGACGCTTGACGTACCAGCCATGGTGTGTGTGCGTGCGTGCGTGTTCGTCCCTCCGTCGCGTTCTGTCGCCGCCACCGCCTCGAGGGCCGACGTCGAGGTCCGATGGCGTCTGTGTGTGTGTGTGTGTGTGTGTGCCCAACGTACGTATAGTGTATAACACGAATGACCTATGTACCGGTATGTGGTGCCTTATGGATTGTGAGGATTGACTGCATGCGTGCATCGTATCATGGGCCTGATATCGCGCCGTGTATGGGGATTATGGGCGCACGCCGACGAGGTCTAAACATGCCGAATGTCCGAATACTCTACAGACGCCCCCGAGCCCGATGGCGTCTCGGCGTCGCGCGCGGGTCGATCCGCCTTTTCTCGCCGCAACGTAGAACACAAAGACGAACGATGGTGCGTGTGTGTGTGAACGATCGATCGATCGACCTCGATAGTCGTGGTGTAGATGGGTGATGTGTTGAGCGGTGATGGCGCGGCGTGGGATGCGCGCGTGGGGGGCGATGCGCGCGCGGGCGCGGCGGGATCGGCGAGAGACCCTAGTGGCGTGGCGTGGGATGATGGCGACGCGGTGAGGCCAATGCGACGTCCGTGGGGCGGTCGAAGAATAGTGGATGGATGATTCGTTATGTGTGTGCGCGATGTGCGCGCGCGCGGGCGGCGGTGGGCGTCGCGCGCGCGCGGGACGGCGCCCAACGATCGATCGGTGCATGGTGTGTGTGACCCTAGAAACTGACCTCGGACGCCGACGTTTGGCTCGCGACGCGCGCAGGTTCTTTCGCAAGACGTTGATCTCCTCAACCCGCCGGCTGCTTTGGAAGCTGGCAAGCACAAGCTCAAGCGTCTCGTACAGTCGCCGAACTCGTGCTTCATGGATGTCAAGTGCCAGGTGCGTACGAGTACTCTCGCTCGCTTCGACGTCGCGCGCGGGCGTCGTCGTCGTCGTCTGACGCGAGGGCGCCTCGTTACTGTGGTCCTGCGTATCGATGCGAGTGTGTACTACGTGTGCATGCGATGAGAACGTGCGTACTGACGGTGTTGCGTTTTTAACAATTCGACAGGGTTGCTTCTCCATCACGACCATCTTCAGCCACAGCCAAACGGTGGTGTTGTGCGGGTCGTGCTCGGCGGTTTTGTGTCAACCGACTGGTGGTAAGGCGCGCCTCACCGAAGGCTGCGAGTTCCGCCAAAAGGGCAATTAAACATTGGAGGAGATGCTTTCATGTGTAGATAAATCTAGAATATAACCGCGAGGGGGATGTCTGTGGCCAATTGGAACAGACGCAAGACGATGATGCGTTGTTTGAAATGTTGAAATTCAAGAAACGAATCTCATTAAAAACACTACTATTTTCTACGTGACACGTGACTCGCATACGCGTCGCGTGCTAAATCTTCGGCGTCGACGACTTTTCGCTCTGCTTCTTTGCCATTTCGCGCTTCATCGTACGCATTTTTTGCATGTTGTACATGAAGACGGAGAGAAACGCCACGACGTATCCGGCGTAGTTTAGGAACGTCACTTGGTTATGGAAGAAGTGCTGTGATGCGAAAATGAGCATCCAATCCTTGATGACGCCAGCAATGTTCATCGTCAACGCACTGGTTTTACCAATTAACAAGAACACGGCGAGGTTGAGCGCAAAGGCGCACGACGCGTTCAACACCAACATCGGCCAGTCAAAGACGAGCGCGTAATCCGCCATCATTTTCGGCCCTTCGATGAAAACTAACGGAAATGCGAGAAAGAACGCGCACGCCGGCGAGACATAATACAACGACTGCAACGGGTTCATCGACATTCCTTGTCGTGTGATGAGGACTTGCACGAGCATCAAACGCACCGCCTCAAACACCAACGCGCTCAGCTGCTGCGCGACGCCGAGAGTGTCAAAGTTCAATTCGCCATACGCAGCGATGGCTACACCAATCGCGATGATAAGCATGTTAAAAGAAACCCCAACCGTGAGCTTCTCGGTGCGAAAACAAATCCCAACAATGTACACCAATCCAGGCATCAACGCCTTGGTCATTTGGATGAACGACACGCTCAAGTGCAAGTACGCTGAATTCGACAACCACAGCGATGCGGCGTAAAAGAACCCAATCGGCATCACTTTTCTCATGTATTCTTTCCTCGTCATCTTCAATCTATTGGTAATTTTAAACCCTCTCACCAACACCGTCACCACCGTCGTGCAAAACACCATGTGCCACCACGTCAACGCCACCGGGTATCCGAACCCCGAATACGCTAAGATCCACTTGTTGAACAATATAACCGCCATGGAAATCGTCATCCATACCGCCACGAAAAAGTACGCGCGCATGCACTGCCTCGCCACCGTCGCATCCTTCCCACCGCGCTCGGAAGCCGATGACGATGATGATGATGTTTGCCCACCTCCTCCGGTCATCGTCGTCGTCGTCGTCGTCGTCGCTCGAACGCTCGTCGGTGCGTCCATGAGCGCTGACTTGGACGTGTTGCGCACCACTACCGCCGTGTCGTTCGCAGTGCCGCGTGTTGTGTCACCCCGATGACGCTCGCGCGTTATGACGTCGTCGTCGTCGATCTATCGCCTCGGCGCCCCAGTCGAGCGCTGGGACGACCGCGGGCGTGGGACGTCACACCGTCGCACGACGCGCGCGAGGGGTGGGGACGCGACGCGACGCGCGGGGACGCGTGGGGCGTACGCACCGTGGTGACACCGCCGTGGTGACACCGTCAACCGTCGTCGCCATTGATTGCATCGGATTGGATTGCTTCGCGCGCTTCGCATTGGATTGGTTCAAGAGCGTCGTCGTCGGTAACGACCGCGACGGAGGCGACGATGATGGCGGGTGATTTGACGCGTCACGCGATGAACGCGCGCGATGCGTGTGAGGTTGTACTCATAGCCACGTCACGCGATCGAGGAGAGACGTACTTGGATGCGCAAGCGGCGCGCGCGGCGGCGGTGGTTGACGAGGAGCGCTCGGGGGCGTCGCCCGCGGGAGTGAGCGCGAGACGCGTGTTTAACGCCACGCGACGACGAGACCGGATGCGAGAGATGAGAAAGTGTGGAGGTTTATTAACTCGAGCGGCGTTAAATGCGTTGCAGAAGAAGCACGGTGCGCCGAGCTCGTCGTGGGGGCAGTTTTTGAGAAGTAAACAACGCGCGATGCAACGGTTGCCGCCGGGAACGGCGAGTACGATTCGACTGGCGTCGACACGGAACTTGCGATTGGAGCAAGAACGAGTGAGTTTTAGTCATCCCGTGCGTTCAATCGGTCGCAAGCGGGCGTTACTCATCGGCATCAATTACGAGTGCTTCGATGGCGATGAAAGCAAGGCGAACGAACGAGACAAATGGCGAGCCCATCGACGCGGCGGGGACGCGACGAGAATGCGCGACTACTTGAAGGCACACTGTGGATACGACGACGACGATGACGTGCGCGTGTTAGTTGATGATTCTGATGTCGGCACAAAAGCGGATCCGGTCAGTCGCTCGTGCGGCAAGAAGGATGTATTGGACGCGTGTCGATGGCTCGTCGCCGGCGCGCGAGACGGCGATTCGCTCTTCTTTTACTTTTCCGGTCGCGAAGTTGAAGGCGGCGAACAACGCAAGCAAAAAAACGCGCCGAGAGGAAACGATAAAACAGCATTGTGTGTGGCAGATACTCCGCTTGACAATGACGCCAATCGAATCACGCGGCGCGAGCTTCGTGAGGCGCTCGTCGAGCCTCTACCCCGAGGCGTGCGCTTGACGCTTTTTTTGGACATGTTGGGCGGCGGCGGCGAACATGCCGTTTGCGATTTGCCGTACTCGTGCGTACAAATATTTCTTCCCGATGAGAGAGATATCAAAGATGCAAAGAATGGTAAGAACGTGACGCCCATGACGCCTCTATGGATGGTTCCCAACGGCGAACGCGTGGTAAAGGAATACGTCGCGTGCGCTAAAGCCGCGGCGGCGTTGTTGAACACTCACACTCGGACGTTTGAGAGCATAGAGAGCCAAAGGGAGACAATCGAGCGCGTGTTGAGCGATAATGTCGCTGAAGATGCTGTTGCTGAAGATGCTGAAGTGCAAATTCGCGCTCCGCCGTCGGAACAAGACGTGCAAACGACGCCGATCAATGATGAGAAAGCAGACGAAGAAGTAATACTAGAAGAAGAAGAAGAAGAAGAAGAAGAAGAAGAAGAAGAAGAAGAAGAGGAGACAGCAATTGCTTCAATGTCGTCTGCGCCTAGGGTGGTTTCTGAAGATCCGATTGAGAACCATGAAGCCGTCGGCGCGCGCGTTTCGCCGAGCGATGTAAAACAACCGGGTTGCGGTTGCGTCGTAATGTAATACAAGGCGGGCGGGGGCAACCGTTAGAAATAGTTTAGTAGCGCCGTGCGAAGTAGACGAATGTAACATTATATGAAATGATATATGTATTCGATGAGAATTTGTGTGGTTATAGTCATTTTCGCCCCCGAGAGGTGTGCCGCGCGCGTTTTAGTACATGGAGTCAATTTCCTTTTTGTATTTTTCCGTGACGACGTTGCGCTTGAGCTTTTGCGTGGACGTGAGTTCGCCGCCATCGACGGAGAAGTCGCTGTTTAAGATTGTGAACTTTTGCACCTTTTGAGCGTTCGATACGGCGTTTTTGTTGTACTCGTCGATACCCTTTTGGATGTATTCTTTCCACTTGGCGTCGCTTTGCGCTTGCGTCACCGTCTTGACGTCTGGATTCACTTCCAACGACGCGCCAAAGAGCTTTTCAGTAAAGCCTTCGGCGCTATCGGGGACTTGGCGCAACGTCACGAGCAAAGTGTTGTACTTGCGCTTGTCACCAATCATCATAACGTTAGAAATCGCCGGACAGTTAGCCTTGATGGCGTCTTCAACCGGCACTGGCGCGATGTTCTCGCCGCCGGCGGTGATGATGAGTTCCTTGATGCGGCCGGTGATGCGGAGCAAGTTGGTGTCCTTATCGATCGCCCCAACGTCACCGCTGTGCAACCAACC
>JACLAB010002947.1_pt1 | contig 22220 bp, 12 predicted proteins | sample 8027921 | NCBI WGS metagenome assembly JACLAB01 (sample SAMN15725117, study PRJNA655200) | protist metagenome | isolation source: fluorescence activated cell sorting (FACS) single amplified genomes of... | place: USA: West Boothbay Harbor, Gulf of Maine | collected 2000-07-19
CGTGGTGGAAGTGGTGGTGCAAATGCATTCCTATTCAGGCCACTTAGTGTTCTAGACGTCATCCGCCCGGCGCATCTGCCTGCCTCCGGCGGACTGGCACTATACTTGACTGGTCATAATTCATTCACTGGTTTCCATCGCTTCAAACGCGGGAGGTGCCGCATAGGAAGTTTTGATATGGTGACCCGGCCAGTAAACTTAAAGGCTACTCTACATCAGGTCACTATGCAGTGCGTGACGCCGGCACTCGTCCCGACTCAAATGGCGCGGAATTCAGGCTTACGCGCACGTGTAGCTCCAGCGTACCCATCTGGTCTAATAGGCTCAAACACGACTTTGCACCCCATCTTGTTCGCGCCGATTGTTGCAGGGATTGTTGGCATCCCAATTGGATCACCCGCGCCACAAAAGGGGGCGCCCGGGGCGACTTTGGAAATCTTTACCTCGCTCACATCTCTCCGCCGGAAAAGTTCACCACTTGACGCTCTTGGTTTCATGCACAACATCGCGTGTGCAGTGCCTGCCCGTGATCGTTCAGCGATAGTCAATAAATCTGGTAGCACACGCACACTATTGCAGCGCACCCACGCTGTAAGCGCGCTATACAAGCATGGGACCGCCTCGTCATTCAGTCGGTGCTCTTTGCCCATTACTCACATGAACATCAACGCAGGATTTTATTCCATATTCGTGGGACTTATCAGTGACGAACATGCCACTGTGTATCTATCCGTAGAATTTGAGTACGCATCGTCCCCGGAGCTGTTATCACTCATCACCCACAGAAATATTGTCCCGACCAATATTGTCGAAGTTAGCATGCGCGGGGGGCGTGGTCTCCACGTAGCTTCAGGTGCTTGGACTCTGTCGAGAAATGCAGCTCTTCAAACATCGCGAGTTGGCGTCAGAGATGAGGTTCTCGACGACGACGATGATGACTTTTGGCCTCACAGCAATGTTAATCCTTCTGGGAGGAAGAACAACGCCGACACAATTGAAATTAGTTCCGAGTGGTCGCATTTATTGGGCACAGGGGCAGTTAACCCGCCATTTAATGTCGCGGGTGTCGATTTCAGAGACGGTCGAGGGACGATGGTTCGATTTGGTGGCAATTTACGGGGGGCTGATGTGGTTGTGTTGAAGTCGCAGTCGTCAATGATCGAATCGCGTCGCACACGAGTTGCTGGGCGAGGTGCAAATGTCGTCAACCAACAGAAGCACTTTGTTCTCATACCCGTGTATTTCGTTTCATCTGCGTTGGTTAAGGTTGAACCCCCTTCAATCAAGTGGCCAGAGCCGGGAGGTGTGACGGTGGATGTGACCGGGAACGGTGGCGCAAGCTTTTCAACACAGACCTTGCTCTTGTGGACACATCTTAAGGATGAACTAGATCTGCCAAATGAGGATACCAGAAGATATGATGAGCAAACACCGAGATAAACAATGATCCGACAGCACGTCAAGTTTATCAAGTGTATACACACGCTCACTACTAGCGATATACGTGAATACATAGACTATCACAAAACTAACTCATTTACAACACAAACAAGCGCGGAAGCCCTCACCAGAGTGAATTTTGGTGCCGCCGATGAATGATTAGATTCCCCATGGGCCACAAGCCAATGCTCTTATCTCTATCTGTAACTCCAGCTTGAGTGTTCCTTTTAGGACACCGAACACGTTCATCGCAAACCGCCAGTCTGTGCAACCTGCCTGTGCAGCAAGATCAGAAAGTCTGCATACGACATTGCACCTGCACCCCCTGCGCCCCGGTCCTCTACCAACAACGGGAACAACAGGGCCTCCGAGGGCTCGCCCTGCTTGATCACAGTCAGCGTGCAATGACATCCATTTGCAGCCCTCCGTCGTACCTCGGCGATCACGCCACATACCTGTTTGCTGAGCTGTGTTTCCTCCACCAGTGTGGGCTCAAAATCTACGTCCGGGTTTGGCGGGCCCTGTGCACCGAACACTGCATTTATGAACCCGCGATCCAACATTTTGCCGAGCCAGATCAAACACTGACGTCCATCGTCAACAAGATACGCGCCTCTCGCGTCCACTCTCTCCCCTGCCAGCACCGTTCTCGGAGGCATCACGATCCCACCAGCCTCATTTTGCAAACCCGCTTCGGGGGGCATGGCGTGCAAGGCATACATAGCTGGATACAGCCTGCGCAATATGGCCTCAGTAGGTGCGGACAAAATTTCAAATGTTGAGCGAATACGCTCGTCCACGCTTACATCACGCGTCTGTCCGCGAAGCGAAGGGGACTTTGCTGCGCACAGTGTGAATAGGGGCATTAGTCGCATCATATCTGGAAATATTAGGCAGTTGAATGCCCTCGCTGCGCTTGTGTTAAGCAGCCGAAACTCCCGCATTGATTGTGACAGCTTTAGCTGCATTGCCTCCCTCGCATCTTGCAGACGTGCAGTGAGAGAGCGCTCGACGGCAAGCCTCGTGAGAAATGCGCTCATTGCGCCACCATCAATGCTGCGGAACATCTGTGCGATGTCCGGTACCACAGGCACTGACATTGTGTGCACCCTAATTCTTCGCTCACCGTCTGCAGTGGTGTACAGCAATGCGCATTGTAGGTAAGACACGTTGCTTGTTGGTAGCTGCTCATCATGAGCAATTTGCACCGCATATGCAGCATCGGCATTTGTGGCTGGAAGTGCAAGGAGATCCATGGATCGGACGAAGAAGTGGCCATTGAAAGAGGAGACCCTGAACCCCTTGCTACACCGGACCCTGCAAACCGCTTCCCACGCGGTGAAGCGTGTGAGGTTGTGCCTGAGCTCGTTTCGAAGTTTCAATCCGTCGCGCTCAGCCCGAAAACCCGGGTAATGGTACAGCTGACCACCTGTGTATCGTGGCAGTATGGATAGTGACGCAAGGTCTCCGTATGGTGATGCCGAGGCGAATATATCCACACATATCTGCTGTCTGGAGCATTCTGCTGCCATTTTTTTGAAGAACGGGTCTGCGGGAGCACGAACTAGATGTTCCTTGTCCGTACCAGCGTTTCTGTGATCGTCACCACGGTTCAATAGGCGACCCTGTCCCAATGATGGCAAGGTGCACTGAAACATCATCAACTTTCCACCAATGTGGTTCATTGCCATGTAAGCTGCCTGTACTGCGGGGCCCATACATGAATCCACTTGCGAAGTGCCTACAAACGCGTTAGGAAGCATGTCTAACAACGCATCAACCGAATCCCTCGAGTCTCCAAGGTTAACCAGTAGGTCATCAGGTGCCGGACAAAACGGCTCGTCAAGCTCAGCCACCACCATCATCTGTGGGGTTTCGCTTCCAGGCTTGAGCCCGTAAAAGTGAATGGTATTGTCGTAAGTAAGAAAGCCTACATGCGTGCGCTCTCCTCCCGGAAGTTCGTCTAGTGCGCCCTTTACTGTATTGACGGCTTTCGCCAAGAAGCCGCTGGATACTGCGTTGGCAGAGACATCAAATGCAAAGAAAAACGTTGGAGGCATGGGCGGACGAACCATGTACTCCTGGCTTGCGATGAACTCAACTGTTCCATGCCTCAACTCAGGACGGTCCGCTATATCCCTCCGCGTCCCATTTGCGTCAAGCGTGCAAAAGTAGTCCACTGGCACCTCGTTGGGCAGCTGACAGACATTGCAGCGGAACCTTCGACCGCCGTCGATGAACTGTACAAACGGATTGATGTAAGTTCGGCATCTGCGGCATCGAACAATGCCTGTGCTGCCAAACTGCGCCACGGGTACTTTTTCTCCGGGAATAAGTGGGCGAACCATGCATCCAATAGGCAAAGCAAACCTTTGCTTCAGTGCTTGGTTGGCGGGCAAGGCATTTACAGTGAGGCGCAAGTATCGGGGGTCACAGCTTAGCTCACTATTTGGTACCGGAACATCGTCCCCAGGGCGAGGAAACTGGCTGGGGTCCATGCCATGATCCCCCGTCGATCCAGTCCCTCCGAGCTGCAAAGATGAAAACTCTTCCACAAATGAGCTTTGCTGCGTGGCTGCTCCACTTGCCAACCCCATAGATGGTGGCATTCCTCCATGGACACCCGCTACCATTCCTGAGCTAGGAGTTGAGGGAAACGCGCTATAACCCGGCACAACCGCCCCAGGGTACCCTCCCACTGCCCCTTTGCTAGCAGAAGGAGGAGGAGCAGAAAAAGAAGAAGAAGAAACACCCACGCCCTGAGGTTGTGGGGGAGCTGATACCGGAGGCATCAGCGCACCCATACCGCTGGGAAGGCGAGACACCACTGAACTTCTGTCCGAGGTAAGCATTCCTGGAGGGGCTACAGGAAGAACGGTGCGTCCAGGATGACTACGGGATCCGGGCACACCTCCGGCTCCGAAGTTTGGCATTTGCACGGTTGGTGGGGCAGTGGGCTGTGCGACCTCTCGAGAAAGTGGGCCACCAAGAGGTGGTTCCATTTGCTGGGGTCCCGGAACAGGTGGTACGCCCATCACATGGGGGAGCGATGGTCGCATCATCCTGGTCGGAGCGCCCATCGCGGCCGCCCCTGAAATATGCGGATAACTACTGGTGCTCACCAGGCCGCCCTGTGGGATCTCGTTCCCTCCACCGGGAGGTGCCCCCTTTCGAGGGGGTCCGGTACCCGGAGGCCCTGGCATTACCGTCCCTAGATGACGTTGTTGCCCAGGATCGGTCGAGGTTCCCGAGGATGCTCCTGTGGTTTTAATCGGGTGATAATTGTATGCCAAATGCGTAAGACACGGTGGCAGGCTGACGAACGTGGCCTCAAACGCTGGTCACGCGCCAGATCTTGGAATCAGCTTTCGAAATGGCTTAGTTCAGGGCCGCGGGATCCAAGCAGAGCGACGTGTGGTGATTACGAGGAGGAGGAGACGCACCGCTAATTTTTCGAAGTCCAGGCTGTTCGGATATTCCTGGGATGAGACTGGGCGGTGGTTGCATACCGTTTAGTGTACTTGCCTGCACAGCGGTCAGGTGTCAATGGCCGCCTTGCCGTGGGTGGCTGAGTGACAACGTAACACTTCTATTTGCGTATCTTAATATGCATGCATATATGTGTTTTACACATACATATTAAATATACACATGCATATATATCTCTCATAAAATAATATGAAATGAATCGAACTCATCATAATTAGCTAGTCTACGAATCTATTAATTTACAATAATATGATTTAAGATACGAAGCTTTTTTTGGAAATAAAAAATCTAATAACATCTAAAAAGGGACAGGGCTGTACGAGGTGGTCACCGCTTGGTAACCGCGCTAATGCCAAACTCGACCAATCACGTGACTGTATTACCCACCTCAAATATTTCAACGCGGTGACCATTAAAAATCAATGCGGTGACCAGTGACCCCCTTCCAAAGGTGGAGATTGGCACCCAAATTTTTCAAGAGAAAAGTTTGGAAGTCGATTTTCGTTCCAAACTCAGCCAGTTTGGAACCGAAAATCTCGATTTCCAAATATTTTTCTAAATCGCGTTGAGTCACAGACCGTCGATCGTCTCATATAAGAAATAGGGTCAATTTTGGAACTGAATCGGTATAGGAAAAATCCTAAATCTGAATTTAGGTGCCGATTTAGCCCGGGTTGCTAATCTCCACCCTAATAACCAAATTCCATCGGCCGCTCCCTTTTGACATCCTGAAGCGTGCCACGCGCTGCCGTGCCAAAAAAAAAAACCGTAACACAGCTTGGGGGATGACCTTAATACTAAATAAATACCCTCGAAGGTAATAAGATCTAAACATTATTGAAAAAATATCCGTCCGAAACATCCGTCCGGACGGATATCCGTCAGTAGACATAGGCACTAGCTATCTATGATAGTAACTTTATTAGTTGCTGGCTTCACGTTTTATAGACCAGAGGATCACATCATAGCTTCGTATTCACTACTGACGATCATTTCCTTCTTAACTAAATTCTTTCTCAAGAGCACAAACGCTGTTGTTTTTCCGAGGTGGACAACCTACTGTAGCAAGCTTGGGAGAGTGGCGAAAGAGTCAGACGGCCAGTCAAACGTGCTATAAGAAATATGGCATCGTCAGAAGCGCTCGTATTCCTCCGGGAACTTCAGCGTAAATGTGATAATGATGTGAGCGTTTCGTGTGATTACCCGCCACAGCCGCTCGCTTCGACATATCTTACAGTTGCGTTTGGCTGGCGCTCGACTCTCTTGTCGCCCGTCGGTCCCAAGTGCTATTTTTATCTTCACTGACCCTCCCGTCATCGATGTGCCCCTCGTAGACCTGTGCTGACTGTGACGCCAAAAACCCTCAGTGGGCCTCTGTCTCTTACGGCATTTTTCTTTGCTTGGAGTGCTCGGGCGTCCATCGCGGCCTTGGCGTGCACATAAGCTTCGTCAGGTATATTGCATGTCTAATATATGCTATCGAGTTCAAATCCCCGCTGCTATATTCGTAATATTGTTCCCTCCTCATGCAAAGTTTTGTAGGTCTGTTGGAATGGACTCATGGTCTGAGGTCCAGCTAAAAAAAATGAAAGTCGGGGGAAACGCTAACCTCAACGAGTTTTTGAAGGTTAGTTTTTCCCTTAAAGGAACTCGTGCTGGTTGGCACTTTGGCAGGTCTGCCATGAAGAGTGAAGAGCTGCTTTTGAGGATGTTGTTCGGAAACCCTCACACTGTCTTACCACTTTTTTACATGTCCCCTTTGCAGGAATATGGTCTTACTAAAAATACTAATCAACTACTCAAATACAATGCCCCAGCAGCGGAGTTTTATAAGAAAAAGATTCAAGCTCTCGCCGAAGACCGTCCATGGCAACACCCAAATATAATTGAAAAATCTGTCTCAGTCAATGACGCAAATGATTTCGTCCCTGTGCATAAATGTTTTCACGAAAACGACCTGGGTTCTTTGAAATCTACCTCTGCTCACCGACGACAGCAAGCTACTCCTGCACACGAACATACATCGCAGCATAGCGATTCTCCATCAGTAAACTTCCTTGAAGACATCAAGCCGCCCCAGAGTAGCAGTAGATATGTCGGCTTTGGGAGCTTCGCGGGGCGCAAAGACGATACCATCGACGATTATCTTGGCTCTTTTTCTGCAGGCGTTGGAAATCTGTCGGACAGGCTTGGCCGTGTTACTGCTGAGGCCACCCGAATTGTTGGTCAAACTGTTCGTGAGCTGCACACAGGAGACACGGATCAGCTACATGAAAGTGCAGCAAATGCAGCGCAAAAATCGATTGAAATTGGTCAGAGAACATGGTCAGGCATTAAGAAAATGTTGAGCTCAACTGTAAACAAGCTTGAAAGTTTTGCAAGTGTGCATAATGACAACGGGTCTGTCACATATCTCAGATCTAGGATCAGTGGTCAAGGTGAAGCTCAAGAACACGCGCAAACTGAACATGTGATGTTCGACCGTGCTATTGCGTTAGGTGGACTTGGAGAGGGGCAGAGAGATTATCCAGCCCTTGCAAGGGGCAACGCAGTTAACGAGTTGAAGATCAAAGATAGTGCCTTACACTCGACTTCACCTTCGAATAGGATCGATGATCATGCAACGAAAGAAATGATCAACTCTGGTAATGAAACGGGAAACACGAACTTGGTTTTGCCCCCCGAAGACTGCGGTGGCTGCTTACAAAACACCAAGCTCAACATGAGCAAGTCAAACACGTGGAGTGACGAAGAAGATGGCGAGGACTGGGGAGAAGTTTGGGGAACATAAGAGAAGGCAGCCGTTTCGTGTACCTCCTCTCCGCGTGATTCCCATACAAACACGCCAGCATAACCCTTGATCATCCGAAAATCGTCCAAATATATCAGGATGGATCAAGCTCTCGATGAGGGCGAAAGGCAAACATCAGCGCTGATAAAAATGTTCGAGTGATTGGATACTTTTTCCGCCCACTACGACTCTGCAGGAAAACCACGGATGTGTTGCATGATGCTATGCGATATTGTGTCTGCTTAGTGTGCTGCGCGCCTTCCAAGAAACCATGTTCACGCAATGGAACGATTTGAACATGAGCAACGTGAGGACTGCCCGCCAGATTCTCCCAAGACGTTCTTCCTGGCCAATGTGGCGTTATTATAACGAACGATAATGCCCTTGAGGAGCGATCTGCTGCTTTGATCAGTGCTGTGATGTGCTCAACAGTTCGGCGAACAAGGTCCTCGTCAAACGGAGGATTACATTGATATGATCCCTCCTGTGGTTTGAAATTAAAAAATGAGCCCAGTGATCCAAATGGGGCGTCTGTGTCGGTAAAAGGACTGCAAAAACGATGCCAGCGACAATTTAAAGGTGAGGCAAAGCACTCGACATCGACGCCCATCCCATCTCGAAGTACGTCAAATACCGCGCCGTGCAACGCGGCATGATGACCAGCAACGGTGTGGAACATGCCACCTTGCACAGATGTGTATCTACAAACTAACGCGAAAGCAGCTGATTCGAAATCAGTCTCAGATGGTTTATCATGGAAACCTGATTGAGCTTTAGAATTTTCCATGCTGAATAAATGATGAAGCTTTTCGTAATGCTCTGCATTTAGCTCCACTTTCGTGCCATTAAATGATAGTCTCACCCGATTTCCGTGTCTTTGGATGGCCACCTTCGTGTCTACGATGCCATTTTTTCGCACTGAGATCATCTCTTGTTTGATGTACTCCCTGGCGCGTCCGACGAGGGGGATAAGTGTTCCAACCACTTTTTCAACGGCCACAGACGAAATATGCTTTGCAGTCAGACGACTTCGCAGAAATGAAACCACTCGTTCATCCTTTGGGATGATTGGGTCCTCTGTGCCATCATGACATAATAAAAATTCTTCGAAAGCGTTCGCCCAGCATTTGCCAAGGTGTTTTGACACTACGTTCTCAAAATGACGGCAGAGACGTGAAACAGCCCGTAGCCGTCCTGCTTCGATAAACAGGGACGCTGTGCGTTTCGCGCTATTGTTAATGCGAACGGCTTTTCCGACTTCAGATGAACATAATAGATCTTCCTCACGCGAAAGAGGAAAGTGCATGGTATTGTCCAATATCCGGCTGATTCCAATTGGTGTGATGGTGTGTCTAGTGCTTGCTTTCGACTTTTCCACATAATGAAGTTTGCCCTCATAGCATGGATAAGGGACTCGTATATCCGGGGAACGCCCAGAAACAAACAGTGTCGTCGAGGAAGAATTCCGCGAGCGCTTCCTGATATGGTTAGGGCTAAATTTCTCTTTTTCAGCGACTTGCTTAGCAGGACTCTCGATGATAGTTGAAGAACCGGAGAGTTCACCTTTGTCCCTCGAGCCTCCTCTTGGCGTTGGCTTTGGAAAGATGGAACGGTCGACAAGTTCGGCTAGTTCACGGTTGGGTTTTATCTTGTGTTCTCCCCTGGAGAGGCGTTCTCGCGATGTATCCCAATTCGACGTCATAGTGCAGCCCCCGCAAGCGCGAATGCCGCGTTTCTTATATAGTGTTACTTGAAATAAAACACCCAGCCGGCGCCATCTCGTCCAAATTATTTTAAGAGTTACCAATAAAATGATACATGTATATGAGCAACGTGACAGAGTATGTTTCTGGATTTCCCGAAACAACCGAGCTGCGTAAAACTTCAACGGCAAATGCATTCGTCACAGTGTCGTATTCGTATGAAATGGAGTATGAGGTTTTGCGCAGCTTTTTTCCTACTCGTATATAAATGGATTAAATCCTGCGGCAGTTGGCGATTTCTCTTTCATTGACTCGCGAAATCGTTCACCGGTTTCGTTCGAAGCTTATTATTACGAAGGTGGTTTCGAATCATGAACGAATGAAGGTCATCACTCATATCTTAACACTTCATGTATGCACTAATAACGTGTCATTATTACCTTCGTAATTGTGAAGGCCAACGCGACTTTCTGATGTCTCCTCTTGCTTGAACGTCGATGTTTGTCTTCTCAGCATCGTCATGGGAGGCGATTCTTCGCATGTTGCTTCCACAAGCCAGTGCACTGCATATTTGCTGGATGTTTCGCCTTCACGGAATTGCTAGGTTTGTGGATCTAGCGGAATGGTTATACCACGTTACTTTCGATTTTTGCACAAGGGACGCTTCCAACTCGCCTGCAGCTGCGCGAAGAAACACCCGTCTTGAGTCCAATAAGGTGAAGTGACGCTACCCATTGCTGTCCAAGGACGCTTTTCCTGTTGCTAGTTTCACAACAGTCACCTCAAACACCTTAAAATAGGTCGATAGCGTTACAAAGAAGGACTGGGAGAACCCCCAGGTCATCGGACGTCGGAAAAGGTGCGTAAATATTTCCAAACGAACATTTCTCGTTGAGCGTGATGCAGCACTGCAGCGTTGATACCCTACGCTCTTCACAGGCCGGGTCATGTGCCCATGTATTCATTCCCAGACGTTCAAGCCGCCCTGCATTTCTGGTCTGCTGGTGGTTCGTGGAAAGCACGTACAACGCTTCCAAACGTGATGCTCCTAAACGGCTCATGGGATTTCATTTTAGTTTCATCACCAGAACACATACCGCACGGATTCCATGAATATTCCTTTCATGACAAATCGTGGGGTGAGATATTCGTCCCATCGAATTGGGAATGCGAAGGGTTTGATCGTCCCATCTACACCAATGTTACGTACCCTTTTCCGATGAATCCACCATATGCAAATCGACGCGGCGTATGGACCGCAAAACAAAAACGTCGCGTCAGCGAGGCTGGTGGCGAACTGAGTCACTTGTCGGGATGGAAATGGAACCCAGATGTAATCGATTCAGATGAACTAGAAAATCCAACCGGTTGCTATCGACGAATATTCGAAGTGCCCAAAGATTGGACCTCAGAAGGTCGTCGTACATTTCTTCTCTTTGAAGGTGTTGACTCTGCGTTTTATTGCTGGTTGAATGGTCGTGCTGTCGGATATTCTCAAGACAGCCGTTTGCCAGCAGAATTTGACGTTACAGATTATCTGATATTAGGCAGGAATGTTCTTGCAGTGCAGGTCATGCGCTGGTGCGATGGCAGCTACCTCGAGGATCAAGACCATTGGTGGTTGAGTGGCATCTATAGAGATGTTATCCTATATGTAAAGGAACCAATATTCATAGCGGATTACAACATCAGCACAACAATACCGGACAGTGCTCGGGATGAAGCATCAGTCACTGTTGATATTTTTGTCTACGAATCGGTATCTTTGGATGTAGATTTACCATCTGACGTTGTTGTTGAGGCGATGTTTTTTGACACCGACGGACAGCGAGTGAATAGACTCGTCTCGACGGTGGATGACTTGATGCTATGCAGCTATGCAGAAACTCATGGTCAGCCCTTTGATAACATCTCCCCATACTTCACCCGAAAAGTAACCTTGACATTTCCTGTGCCTAGTGCACAGTTGTGGTCCGCTGAAACTCCATACCTCTACACACTCGTGCTTCGCACCTCTACATTAGCGTGTCGGCAGCGTATTGATACAACGAGTCGTGTAGTTGAATTGCGGTCGGATGTTGAAGCATGCCGAGTTGGAATACGTTGTGTTGATATTCATGATAGGCGGTTGCGCATAAATCGCGTCCCTGTCATTATTCAGGGAGTGAACCGCCATGAACACTGCCCACGAAGAGGAAAATCTGTATCTGAAGAGTCAATGGTCAAAGACATCGTCCTCATGAAACTGTTTAATTTTAATGCAGTCCGCACGAGCCACTATCCAAATCACCCCAGATTTTATGATTTGTGCGACGAATATGGTCTCTATGTATGTGATGAGGCTAACATCGAGACACATGGATTCCATGCTGGCATGCATCCTACACCATACTTATCGAATGATCCAGAATGGCGAGATGCATACCTTTCGCGGATGGCACGCATGGTCCAGCGCGATCGAAATCACCCCTCGATTATCATGTGGTCCCTCGGAAACGAGGCTGGCTGTGGGGGGGGCTCATATCTCTATGGCGAATTGGACCCGCCTTAATGATCCAACACGCCCGTTGCACTATGAGTCGGGCGGATCACGGACTGATTGCACAGACATCATATGCCCCATGTATGCTCGAGTGCACACATGTGAACACATGGTACGAGAAGACGTATTGGATCAACGACCTGTAATTCTATGTGAATACAGTCATGCGATGGGCAATAGCAATGGCAGTGCTGATCATTACTGGGAATGCTTCAGGAAAGAAGGTCCGATCCAAGGTGGGTTTGTATGGGATTGGGTTGATCAGGGCCTTGATGCAATCGCTCCGAATGGAAGGCATTACTGGGTTTATGGTGGCGATTTAGGTGATGTTCCAAATGATGCTCAATTCTGCATCAATGGGCTTGTCTTCCCAGACCGTACTCCACACCCTGCTTTGTACGAATTCAAACATCTGATGAGGCCCGTGACAGTTTCTATATCTGGATTAGAGACTCAGACCTTGCCAGATCATCTTGAGACGTGGTCAAGGAGTAATCCACAGATTCGAGTGCGGAACTGGTTGAATTTTTCTAGTCTCCAGGATACTGCCACTTCTTGGAGAATTATGTCGGATAGTGGAGCATGCCTGGCCTCTGGTCAGTTATTATTGGATGATCTTCGCCCAGGTACGACAAAATCGTTTGCTTGGCACTCGCATCTTCCAGATCCATTGCGGCTCGTTCATTTAACTGCAAATCGTGCTGGCAGCACTGCTTCAATGCGCCGGTGGTTCGTCGAATTTAGAACCTGTACGACCGCAACTAAAGGTTGGTGTGGAATTGGGCACGAGCTTGCCTGCACTCAAGTTGAGTTACCATCGCCACTGCAAATGCCGTGCTTTCGAGCGGTTTCGCAGCATCTGACAAAGATCTCGCCATTTCATATTCGTGTACTTGACAACGGGGATGACATGCTACAGGTGCAATGTGCTAACGGTTTTCATTTGGCATTTTATCTTTGTGGTCCAAAAGCGGGTAGCATCGCCAGCATGAGACTCGGAAAGAACGAATTATCAAATGGCGGGCCAATACCATGTTTCTGGCGCGCCCCAACAGATAATGACCGTGGCGGGGAAGGACTGTCATACTGTGCACGTTGGCGCAACTCCGGGATAGATCAGCTGTCAGTGGTAAGTTTTGACAAATTTTCCGTTGTTTCTTTGGATTGGTTTTCATATCGTTTCCAACTTTACTACTCAATTTGTGCCCTGTATTTTAGGTCGGCGGTGCGCCGTCATTGCTATCCTATGGGCCGGGTAAAGGCGGATCATTCAAAGTATCAGTTGCGTATCGTTTGGCTCCTTGGGGCATCAGTAGGCGCAACACCACTGCAATTGAAGTCAATGTTATTCACAATGTATTTGTTGATAAAGTTGTGCTCACTTTCAAAGCCATTGCTGTTAAAGCACTTCCGCCCTTTCCGCGTGTTGGAGTACGCATGCGATGCACTGGAGCCTTTAAAACAGTTGAGTGGTACGGTCGGGGCCCGCATGAGTGTTACCCAGACCGCAAATCTTCTGCACCATATGGCCGCTATTTGTCGAGTATTCACGACATGCACACTCCCTACATAGTCCCAAGTGAAAACGGGGGTCGAGCAGATGTTAATTGGGTTGCACTCAGTAATCTTGAAGCCACTCCAATCTTGTTGAAGTGCCAGGAAAGGCAAACACAGGTTGACATGCCCATTCTAAATTCGCAAGACAGGAATTACACAGAAATTTCAAAAGCTCCCAGATTACTTGTATCAATGCCTCCTGGCAAGAATGCGCAGATCTCTGTGCAAAGACACGCTCTTGAATCTCTTGACGCTGCTTCGCACACCCACAGGCTGGAAGAAATGACAGACAGCGGAGATGGCACTTTGCATCTTCATGTTGACCATTTGCACATGGGGCTGGGTGGCGATGATAGTTGGACACCATCTGTACATCCTAACTTCATCATACCGCCGGGTAATGAGTGGAACTGGTCTTTCACTCTTGCACCCACACAATCTGATTGCGATGTGCGTGTGCTACACAACGAACTGCACGCTATTTCATGAAAGATATCAGCGGAACGAGCGCGGAATGCTTTCAAAACACTTTGTAGGAACAAAACTCGAAGAGAATGAAATGCCCGGATATCGGATAGGAACTCAAGCCCTGTCGAGTTGAGTTGTACATTGTTCTCAAAAGTAGTCTTGCCTAGAGGCTCCGAGATATGTATTGCTTAGCAAAGCAGCAATCGTCATCGGCCCGATGCCTCCCGGAACTGGAGTCATGGCGCCTGCGATACGCGAAACCTCTTCTGCAGCCACGTCGCCGACAATTCTAAAATCAGGTAAACTCGACCTCGATACAGAGAAATTATCAATGACGAACTCCTTTTCAGCACTAGAATCTACCAGCTTTGTATAATCCCGTGATGATTTGCACTTGCATTTCGCTGCCACTTCTACACTGTGGACGTGCCTTGGCATCGCATTGATCCCAACGTCAATTATTATAGCACCCGGTTTCACCCACGTGCTTCTAACTATGCCAGCACTGCCAACAGCCGAGACTATAATATCAGCCTCCTGAAATCTTCTCAGGAGGCCTTCCACTGATCTTTCTTGACGAGATACTCTCGACGCCTGATTATGAAAGTCGTTGTGTTCTTTGAGGACATTTACCCCTCGGCCATGCATCAAGTGGACTGAAGATGCTCCCGCATCACGTAGAAGCCATGAAATAGGCATTCCCACCACGTTGCTATCTCCCAATACAGCGACGGTTTTCTCCTTAATCGATATATCTTCTCTCCACAGTAACTCCATGCATCCAAGTGGAGCACATGGCATGAAAGCTGGTCGCCATGTTCCACGCATGGCCAGTCGACCAACGTTATTTGGGTGAAGGCCGTCAACATCTTTCCGGGGGTTGATTAACTCAAGGAGGCGGCTTTCATTCAAATGCGATGGTACGGGGAGCTGTAGAAGGATACCGTGATACCGATCATCAGCATTCAATCTCCTTAGGACTTCAATAACAGTTCGCTGATTCGTATTTTCAGGCAGGTGCTCAAGGTGAAATCTAATACCAACTTCCTTACACGCCTCACCTTTGCGTCGAACATATAGCAATGAATCTGTTCTGTCCCCGATAACAATAGCAGCGAGACCCGGGGGGTGCAGGCAAAACTTATTCTTCCTGAGTGCGACTTTCGCTGATATCTCGCGTTTCCAGTGCTCTGCGTGGGAACGCCCGTCCAGGACAAGTGCACCTCCACCCCAAGGTGTTGACTCCGCGTGACCCGACCGAGAGTTCTTGAGTAAAGCTAGGATTTGTCCCGTAAATTTGTTCAAAGGGGAAAATAAAGGTAAACGAGCTATGCACCATGGTCGTTGTTGACGGCATCTGACATTGATGCAAGCCCGCATATCGAATGTCGGAACGCTCGACTGACACGAAGTGTCGGCATCTTTTTGTTTAAATAAGATCTCTTTTTGTAAATACGACGATATTTTCTGTAGAATAGATAGTCTACGGATAAAAAACTGATACTTGCTTTCGTATTTTTAAACATAGACTATGATATTATTATATGTTCTCCCCTAACAGCTGTATTTTAAAATAAAATTACGTAAAATTATTAAAATCTTAAGATTATGTATGTATTATATATATATATATATATTTTTTATTAAATCAATTGTACCTTTATTAGCTCCAAATAAAGTTAACGGTGGTCAGATCATAAGTTATAATCTGTATTTTTAATATAATAGTTAGGTGGCCCAAGCAACCTGCCTGCTGCTGGCTGGTTGAAATCCAGAATACATATACGAACGAACAAATATACCTTCGAAGGTATTTAATAAATAACGAATTATCTTATCATTAATAAGATCTTTAAAATATTACCTTATTAATCTTATTACTTCGTATTTAATATTTTATAATATATGCATGTAATATTTGATAAGATAATAACGAACGCCGAACAACTGCCCCACGTGCGTGCATGGTCTTGGTCATCGGTTAGTTATTTGCTACGAACGAAGGTGACTTTATATTATTAACTCGTATTAATATTAATATATTAAAGATCTTAATAATATGCTTTTTAAATCTTTTTAATATTATTATATATTCTTACTATTATTTAGCCCCTTATTTAATACTTGGAGTGCCAGGTACCTTCGAAACCTTACGAAGCTTACTTTATTACGAGAAGGCAGTACTCTTTGACAACCCGCGGGGCACCTTCGAAGTGTGCAAGGTCTTCGCTCACTTTGATATACGAACATGGCCCTCGATGTCTCTGCCGTGGTGAAGAAATACATCTTAAAGATGCTCAAAGACTGCTCTGTCGGGATGAAGGCCCTCGTACTCGATGACTTCACGGTCTTTCAACTGCAACAGACTTCGAAAAAGCCAACAATGTATCAACTCAAAACTTTTTTTCAGATGAATGTCGTCAGCGTTGTATTTTCGCAGACGGAGCTTTTGCAGGCGGAGGTAGCAACCTTTAATACGTCTTCACGATATTTTCGGGTCACGAGTTGACGCAAATGCACGCACACAGGTGTTCCTCGTTGAAAAACTTCAGCACATTCCACAAAAAAATATGCAGCACTTAAAGGTCGTTCTGGATACAAACAACTTTTGAAATTTCGGTGTCATTTGGCTCCACAGAAGCATAAAAATCGACGGCCTGATGAAATTAGCACCTTTCTCTGTAGGCCGTTTGCTTTGTAAGACCTACGAAGGAAAACTGCGAGATATTTTGTGAACATCTTAAACAGCATGTATATGGTGAATATTACCTATGTGAGTTGCTCCGCGCACTGCATCACATGGAAAAAGCGGAAATGGGCAGAAGCCACCTAACACAAGTTACGTTATTTATATATTGCAGTCTTCTCGCATCTGATCAAAGAAAACCTACTGCAAATGATAGCAGTCTCAGACGAGCACGAGGTCGTGCAGCAAGTTCAGGAAAGTTGTACATACATGATATAAATGAAGTATGGCGAGTTGGTCACATGACGTGCACCTTTCACACGTCGCAGGAATTGTATGCGAGCTTTGTGCCTGTCGACCCCTTCCTGTTTTCGTTGGAATTTTCACTTGGGGGAGATTATTTTTTGTCTGATGTAAGGGATTATTTCAACCCACTTATTTTATCTCGAGAACAACTAATGATGTCTTCCCTGAGCAGCGAACGATAACTGCTTTGGACCATGTGGTTGAAGGCATCAGCTCGTTACTATTGAGTTTGAAATGGAAACCTACCATCCGCTTTCAGCGAAGGTGATGAAAGTGACAACTTCGTGACTTTCTCTCTGCGCGTACTTCTTAATGTTGCAATTTTCGTGCATCCCAGTTCATCTCGTTGTCAGCGTATAGCGGAGGAAATATATCGCTTAGTGTCTGTTCAGGTGCTGTGTGTCCATAATTATTATGTCAATTTTGGTCGCTTATTTGGCTGTGAACTATAGGAGCCAGGATTGTTTGACTTCAGGCAAACAGCTGGAGATTATCAACTAATCGTCCTCGACAGAATGGAAGATCCTATCACTCCACTTCTATCCCAATGGACATATCAGGTCTTCAATCTACATTTGCCTTGCCGCCCTTTTGAACATTGTGATCAAATTTTTATTGTCTTAAGGCAATGGTGCATGAAATGTTGGGAATAAAGAACAACAAAGTGCTCTTACGAGATTCGCAGAACGATGAGAAGGTCTCAATGTGCATCTAACTATCAAGTGCACTTGAAAGCCTGCGCGTGCTTTATCATCTGGTATCCTGACCCTTCTTCCTCGAGCAGGAGATTGTGATATCCTCCTCAAGTGACTCATTTTATCAAGAAAACATGTTTTCAAACTATGGTGAACTATTTGCAGCAAGCGTACACTTTAGATGACTAACGCGCTAGTTTAACTGCTTCAGGCGACCTTGGGCTCGCAGTAAAACAGTTGGTTGACGACTTTCAGGTCTACACGTGTATTTAAAATGTTTGTGTTCTATAGACATAATATTTGATGTTGATGATGAAGGCCATTTCAAAGATCAATAAACAAATAGAATCTATTGAAGACATGCACAGATTTATTGAAAGTTTCCCTGAGTTTCGTCAACAATCAGGATCTGTAGCAAAGCACGTGAATCTCATGAGCGAGGAACGTTCACAGCAACTTTGCATACACCTGATACATGTGATGTCTTGAAACTGACACTTCCTTCTCTCTTCATGAAATCCATCCTTGCAGCTCAGCAAGACAGTTACCGAGAAATCTTTGATGATTGTTTCTCAAGCTGAACAGGAAGTTGTATGCGGGTGAGACGAAGGAATACCTCGCATTCCTTGTATGCGCTCAGCCGTTTCTTTGTATATTGCCAGGACCGATCGTATGCTTGCTTTCGACTTGGTGATGGAACTCCTTGCTGACAGAAAGGTAAAATAAATATTAGGTCAAGATCAATATATGAACAGCAATGAAATTTGGACTTTTTGCAGATATTACACTTCGAATGTTTCAAACTCGCGCTGTTATTTATTCTTCGTTATGGAGCGGATTCTGGCAGACAGGTTTCACTGCTTTTAGGTTAAACTTCTCAAAACATTCACGTTTATATGGCCAGATGGACGATATCGTGGCTGCTCTGACTCTTCGGGACCTAGATCAGCTCTCTCTTAAACTTATACGAAACATCGGGAAGGCAAGCTCATTTTTTGCATTTGTATTTTTATCATGCAGATGCTTAATGCCTGCTGTTTTCATTTAAACAGATCATGGATGGTGCCATCAATAAAGAGTAGGTTCAACTTGCCACTTACTCTGCGAACATGTGATAATTTTTTTTTCACAGATGTCTGTTTGGGAATCAAAACTTTTTTTCACGAGCTTCCAAATTGGTCGGGGATTTGAAGAGCGCGGAGAATGGTGAGAAAATTTAATTGTATTCCCGTTTCGTCCTGCATCAACTATCTGAAATGACAACACGTGACACCATTTGTGCTTCCAATATTGGCTCCCTTGGAACAGTCTTCACGCAACATCAACCCTTGCTGATGCAGGCAAGGCCTACAGAACATAGTTGAACAGCATTACAAGCGAACTGATGAGCTGTTTCAATAGGCCTGCAATTTGTTTCGACCCTGACTATCGATACTTGGCAACATTTTGAAAGGCAGGCTGAAAGAGGCTGACTATCCTCATGTGGCAGAGGCCGTCACTCCGAAAGACGGGAAATCACATCATATTGTTGTTTTTGTTGTTGGAGGCGTCACATATGAGGAGGCTAGATTTGTAGCGAACGCAAACCAATCTGGTCACGGACTCACGGTTGTTCTCGGAGGCACCACAATCACAAACTCGCAGTCATTTGTGCAGGATCTTCGGTTGATGGTGAACAGAGTAAACTAGATAACTATCGCAGGACATGTCGGGCACTGTACTTGTAAACCCACTCTTAGGCTATGCAGCTGTTGTAGTTGAACTGTGATCAGCCTTTGATCCTGCCTATTTAGTATTTGAAATCAAGAAGTGCCGGGGACTTCACTTTTTCATCTGATTTGCTCTCCCAGGCAGCACAAGCGCATCATTTCGCACTCCACTTCGCTAGCCCTACATCCTGCAGTCTGACAATGCGTTGACGCGCGACAACGAGCCATAAGTAAGACAAAATAGGCGACAGCATGACAATGAAGTGAAATGGAATTTCATCATTCACACACTTTCCACCGCGAGAGGTACACAGCTTTCTCTTAGCTACGTCAGAGCATAGTGACGCGGAGATGTGATCATCAGCTATGTTTATGATATTGCTCTCAATGCATAGCTTAGAACTGGTTGCACCAATCAGGAAAAAAATGCTGGTTTCTGCAAGTTTGTGTCCTAGATTAGAAACTGTGTTCAGTAAAGTCATGTATGTTCCTCCAATGCTTGTGTCGCTTATACGAGAAAAGAAAGCCATGAAGGATACAAAATGGACTGTACTCAACGAAGTGTATGTTATGTACCAGAGTAACAGGCAGCCATAATAGGTTAGTGACACACGATGATCGATCCCCTCGTCTGACGGTACAAGTAGTACAGCAACAGATGCCCCGAGAGCTAAAATTGCACGTGACATCCATGTACGCACCACGCAATCTAGCGGTCGTGAGCTTCCAGTCCAGCGGGAAATCAGTAAAGGCGTTGCGAGACTTACAGGCGTCATACAAGCTGATATAATTGCCAAGTGCTGTTTAGGGATTCCACGCTCCAGCAGCTTGTGTTGCGTCAGGGTTTCTGCGGCTGAGAAGGCTAGAGCACGTGTCAAAATAACAACTGAAAGAGTTTTCACGGCAGGCAATCTTAAGATATTGAATGCTTGCTCATAAGCATGCTTCACTGACTTTATAGGAGGCCCAGAGTTACGTTCACTTGCCAGAAGTACGATTATGGAACTCGAAAGAAAAATAACTCCCCAAAAAAACATGAAGCTATCAAGACCAATGATGCCGTTTGAGTGTAGAATCAAGAAAATAGTGAAGGAGAGAAAAGATCCGGTGGTTTGTCCCACTGAATTGCATGTGGATGCAAGACCGATGTTTTGGCGAGAAAGTAACGTGAGCGCCCAGCCATCCACAGCGATATCTTGGGAAGCCAGAAGAACGAAAATCCAAAAGAAAATAAATGTTAGAGACCTAATATCAGAACCTTCATCGCTAATCAGATAATTAATTTTGCTTGATGTCAATATGAAGGTCAGGCCGACGAGGGCCTGTAGTGGTAGAACCCAGGAACGACGTCGTCCAAATGAGTGGAAGTATATTGAGTCAACGACTGGTGCCCATATGACTTTGAGGCTAAAAGGCCACGATGATAAAGAAAAGTATCCGATGTCCGAGAGCGAAGCACCCCTCTCCTGAAGAAGAAAACTTATGCTCGCGCTCAAACCCATTGGGACGCCTTGCAGCGTGTAAAGGAGCAACAAGAGAAGTAGGCTCTTGGCATCGTGTGAAAATCCAAAGGCGTATTTTTTACCGTGGTTTACATGCGCATCTACATATCTGGAAGTGTCGTCTATTTCATCGCATACCGACCGCCTTGAACGGTCGTAAGAGCTTCGAGTTGTTGGCATTGTTGAGATTCCGATGAATGCGGTCAAACAACGGCAGGTAAAGGCATGAATCCCCACCCGCGGTGCTGCAACGATGCTCTACGAGTATCTCGAATGCCAGGTGATGCTGATTGTTTATTACCTTCAAAATTCCTATGGTTCGTTCATACATTGATGTGGATATTTAATGAACAAAAGTCGGTCTCGCTGCTCGCTGCCCGGCACTGCATTCGATTGCAGCGCCGCAATGTAGGCACGGAACTCGGCCCTGACAACGCTGCGGAGGAAAAGCGACCATGCGACGTCGTGCCCGTCCGTGTGCAGCATGCAAGCCTCTCCCATGCTTGGCTGCTTGGCGTTAACAACAAAGAAAAACGCCTGTTGTAGAGGTCCTTGAGGGGCAAGTGGGACGGCAGATTAAAGTGGGCAAGTCAGTTATCAGCAGGTAATATTAAATACGAAGGAATATAAACTAGCTAGCTAGCCACAATAATCACCTTCGATATTCGTATTTCGTTCGTTCGTTCGTTCGTGATATAATAATAATAATAATAATAATTCTACAGGATCGAACGAGGACGGTTGTTCGCTCCATGTGGGTCGGCATAGCCTGAGAGGGAAGATGGTTGATTATTGTAAAATGCATTAATATAATTACAATCTTAACGCGCCAATAAAAATAAAATTCAATCAAATACAATGACTTATTACTCATACATGTAGTTTTAACGATACCAGATCTTACTTGGATCGAGTATTTGTGAAAAAGGTACTCTTGGATTCAGTGACGTGGGTGAAGGCTTAACCAAGATTTACGAGTTAAAAGAAAAAAGGGAAACCTTGGAATGGGTGAATGTATGAAGGGCTTAACCAATATTTTCGAATTAAAAAAATAAAATTGGCGACAATGTATGGAACGAATAGACCGTGACGTTTGGTAGATGATACCAGGTGAGTGTGACATTTTTTTCAGTCAAAAATTTTCCGAAATGTGTTATCTTGCGGCTATGCCGAATAATAATCATAATAATCATAATTATATAATAATCATAATAACATAATATTAAATATATATATAGAATACCTTCATTCGATTCGTGTTCGTAATAATACAAGTAGGGCTAAACACTTTTTACTTCCACAAACACGAGCGTGTCAGCGAGTGAAGGCCTA
>JACLAB010006769.1_pt1 | contig 22208 bp, 15 predicted proteins | sample 8027921 | NCBI WGS metagenome assembly JACLAB01 (sample SAMN15725117, study PRJNA655200) | protist metagenome | isolation source: fluorescence activated cell sorting (FACS) single amplified genomes of... | place: USA: West Boothbay Harbor, Gulf of Maine | collected 2000-07-19
GAAGAACATCTCCTCTTGGCGCTCGAATCCGAAGCCGCGGATTTCGTCGGCGCGCAAGAAGCCGCGTCGCGATTCGCGTCGCTCAACGCCGCGAGATTCAAGGATGGCGTGTACTACTTTGTCGGCGATGTTCGCGCCGGTCACAAAGCACGCGTGTTGTACAATCGCCACACCCCATCGCCAATGTCGCGCGATGGACAATGCTTCATTCACGTCGGCTTTGACAATTGGGTCAACGGCGCGGCGACAAAGACTGGCATGACGCCGCTTCCACACGACTCTCACGACCGCAACGTCGATCATCGCGTGCGCGACCAAGGTGATTGGTGGGTCGTTGAATTCCCCGTCCCCGAAGGCGCGGCGACGATTGATTTTGTGTTCAGTGACGCCGACAACAAATTCGACAACAACGCCAACGGCGATTACCATTGCGGCATTAGCGACGGCAAGTCTCGCGAAGAAAAGATTGCCGCTCGCATTGCCGCGCAGCGCAAAGCAAAGCAAAGCACGATCGAAAAGAGCATTGCGCGCGCCGGTCAGCGCGCGGCGAAACTCATGCGTTCGCGCGCCGAGGCGCTCGCGCACGCTGAAGCCACGGCGACGTTGAACCGCGTGTACACCACGCCGTACCAACCCGCCGCCGGCGGCGAAGCGACGATTCATTACCGCCCTGAAGGCGGCCCACTCGCGCACGCCGGCACGATTTACTGCCAAGGGTCGTGGAATCGATGGAACCACCCGTATGATTTCGGCCCACTCGAGATGCACGCGAGCGACGACGCACCGGGTACGTTTGAGCTCACGTTGCACGTCCCGAGCGACGCGCACGTCATGGATTTCGTCTTCACCGACCGCGACGTTCCGGGTGCCGGTGCGTACGACTCAAACGACCGAGCCGACTACCACGCCACCGTCATCGGCGGCACTGGACACGCGCCCAAGTTACACATCGTGCACATTGCGGTGGAGATGGCGCCAATCGCCAAGGTGGGCGGGATGGGCGACGTCGTCACCGCCCTCGCCCGGGCGACGATGGAGGATGGACACGACGTCGACGTCATCGTGCCCAAGTACGATTGCATGGATTACACCGCCGTGGACGGGCTACATCGCATTGGGTCTGTAAAACACGACAACGTCGATGTCGACGTCTACAGAGGCTGGGTCGAGGACGTACCGACGACGTTTTTACACCCGCGTAATGGTTTTTTTGACGTCGGGTGCATTTACGGTCGAGGCGACGACCACGTGAGGTTTGGGTTTTTCAGCGCCGCGGCGTTAACGTGGATGCGTTCGCGCAACGAACAGGTGGATATAATTCACGCACACGATTGGCAAACTGCACCAGTGGTGTGGGGAAAATACCCACAAGCTGTCACCGCGTTGACGTTGCACAATTTGCAGTTTGGCGTCGATTTAATCAAACGCGGAATGGAGGCGTGCGACATCGCCACGACGGTGAGCCCCACGTACGCGAATGAGGTGCGAGACCATGGTGCGATTCAACATGCGCAGCGGAAATTCGTGGGTATTAGAAATGGCATCGACACCGACATTTGGGATCCATCTGTGGATGAGTTCTTACCGTTAACGTACGACGCGTCCACGGTTACGGCGGGTAAGCGCGCGGCGGTCGCGGCGCTCTCCGAGCGACTCAAACTGAATCACCCCGAAGGTGCACCCGTGGTCGGTGTCGTCTCCCGTCTGACCGCACAAAAAGGCATTCATTTGATTAAACACGCGTGTCATCGCGCGCTCGAGCGCGGCGCGACGTTTGTATTGCTCGGAAGCGCCCCCGACGGAGCGCACCAGCACGAATTCAACATGCTCGCCCAGGACATGGCGAACAAATACCCGGGCCGCAGCGGCTTCATGTTCAAGTACGATGAAGCATTTTCGCACATAATGTACGCCGGTTGCGACTTCTTGCTCGTTCCATCCATGTTCGAGCCGTGTGGATTAACCCAAATGATTGCCATGCGTTACGGCGCCGTCCCCGTCGTCCGCAGCACTGGCGGCTTGCGCGACACCGTCTTCGACGTCGACAACGACGCCGATCGCGCCTCCTCCGCCGGTCTCTCCACCAATGGATTCTCATTCGACGGTACGCAAACATCCGACATGGATTACGCGTTAAACCGCGCGCTCGATGCGTATTACGACAAACCTCGATGGTCCTCGCTCGCGTTGCCCGAACGCGTCATGACGCAGGATTGGAGCTGGCGCGCGCCCGCCAAGCGCTACGTCGATCGCTATTGGCGCGCGGTGAAAAAGAAGCGCGAATCGTCATCCTAGGCGTGCTTTCGCCACCCTCGTGCGTGCGCGCCCCGCGCGTCACGCGCACTCATGTAACAACACGCATCAAAAGAACGTCTTTGCGCGACACTCGCGCGAGCGCCCGCGCGAATGAGGTGCCCAGAGAGCGCCAGATCGAGACGCGCGCCATCCATGGTGCTCATCTACGCCTTTGTCGCGCGTAAACAAACGGTGCTGGCTGAATACACGGGGTATAGTGGGAACTTTAGCACCGTCGCCACGCAGGTGCGTCGTCGTCGTCGTCGTCGTCGTCGCGAGGGAAGGCGCGGGACTGCATGAATCGTGTGACTCGGGGGGTAGAGCGCGCGCGTGGAATTTCGGCACGTATAATGCGTGCGTCGACGTACGCATAGGCGCGGTGCGGCGTAGCGTGTTGTGGTAAGTATCGCCCGTATCGTCGTGACTGACCGAGCGCGCGTTCGTTGATTCGTTGACTGAGGAGCAGGCGTTGGAAAAGTTGAGCGACGAAAACACGCGATTTACGTACACGGCGGATGGGCATACATTCAATTACGTCGTTGAGAATGGGTTTACGTACTTAGTCGTGGCGGATACGGAGTCAGGGAGACATGTTCCGTTTGCGTGTTTAGATCGAATCAAGACGGAGTTTGTTCGGGACCACGCGGCGGAGGCGCAGGACGCGATTGCGCACTCGTTGAACAAGACGTTTGCGCCGAGATTGAAGGAGCACCTCGAGTACTGCTCGGCGAACCCCGAAGCGGTGAGTAAGGTGAGCCAAGTGCAACAACAAGTGAGCCAAGTGAAGGAAATCATGATGGATAACATTGAGAAGGTTCTTGATCGGGGCGAGAAGATTGAGTTGTTGGTGGATAAGAGCGACGCGTTGCGCTTCCAAGCCGATAACTTTCACAAGACGGGTCGCCAGTTGCGACGTCACATGTGGTGTCAAAATATGAAGATGAAAGCACTCTTCGCCATCATTATTTTGGCGTTGATTTTGGGCCTCGTCTTTGGTTTGTGCGGCAAGACGTGCACAGGTAAGAAAGATTAGATAAAACGTCCACGTGGCGCGTTGTAAAACATCCTTGAAAAGACATCAAATGAAAACTATGCGTACGCGTTCGGACGTCAAGATGAGCTAAGATAAAGTGCATAACTTATTACTAATGATCGCTAACGTTTATCGCGGATCGCGCTATCGACCTTTCGCGTGAAAGACGAAGAGAGGTCGCGTGAAATCCTGCTTATGTCGATGGACGAGCGCCTCGATAACCTACTTTGCTTCTCTGCGCGCATCCTTTCCTCGTAGTACTCGTGCGCTTTTGCGAGGATTTGTTCGTGCCATATTTCCATACGGAACAATATTTCGCCCGCACGTGTCTGCGCACAAAAGCATAAGGGCTGGCCGTTCATAATTTTCAGCAAGTTGAACTGCCCGACTCCCAAATCCACCTTGTACGTCGTAAAGTTAATTTGCGATTGCCAAAATCCAAACGTCCAAACACGCTCGGTATCAAACACAGGCACATCAGTTTGGTTCTTCTTGCCCTTTCTATGATTTTTGATCATCTTACTAAGAATCTTCTGACGTTGCGGCGCCGTAGTGCCTTCTGGAAAGATGGACATGCTGCTCACGTTTTCAATCAACGGCCCTTCAATATCCTGAACATCACCCTCGTACTCGCAGCTCATGGCCTGCGCGGCGAGCGCAATGGGTGCGAGCATGTACGGTCGATCGGCCGTAGGAGAAGATAGCTGCATGCTGTACTTTTCGCCAAAGGCGCGAACGACTCTCGCGGCTAAACTCAACAACCAACGCGACGGGAGATTCGACAACGGTCTAGCCAATGCTTGACCAAAGACGCATTCATCCATTGGAATCTCTCGTTTAAATTTGCCTTGAACTGCTATTTGAATCGTCCGCGCTCTGCCGTTGAAAATATCTGATGGTGAGTTCTCCAAACCGCGAATGTACACAACCATTTGCCCCTTGAATAGCTCGCTTTCGATGTCGAATGGAATCTGAGCGCGAACCATGTTATCAGGAAGTTGGTTGAATTGTGAAATGACCTGAGCTGGACCACCTGGAGAAAGTCGCAACGCGCATGGATGGTCCACCCACGTCATGTCCAGTGGCGGCGGGAGATCGGCGCGGTCCTCTGGACGCAGGAGTGGTTGAGTACGGCCCCAAGTACCGAGACGCGTACCGATGGATGCCGCAGATTTAAGCAAGAACGACGATGGCGTTGAAGGCGTGCCGTATTCGTTATCCATACTTCGAAGTGAGCGCTTGGCCAACACACGCGGCTCCCCCTCTTCAACCATGGTTTTATCCTCGTACAGCTTGTCCGACGACAAGTCTTCGGAATGAAAGAAACCCAGAACACTTGAAAATGCCACCGTACACACAGTACATATTGCGACGATTTTCAACATGGCATCGATGTGCATTTGAATGCCAATCGATCTCACGAGTTGGAGAGCATCTGCCTTGAAAAATGGCAAAAGCACGTATACGGTTAGAGCAATTACGCTGGCGCGTAAAATACTCAACTCCAATCTCAACGTTGAAACCACGCGCTCGACGCGCTCCATCGCCGCAGCATGTTCACTTGATAATGCTTCTACGGCACCAGTGTGTCTGTCTACCACAGTTCGCACGTGCTTCATCTTTGACTCTACGTTGAGCAACTCAGTGCTCACGAAGTAGCGCGCAGCGGAAATCCCCGGCGCAACCCCTAAATGATACGCATACAAATGAGACCGCTTCTCAAACTTGGTCTTGTTTACTCCTACAATTAATTTAGCCGCCATTAACTCGCTTCCGATCGCCACCGCTTCTTCGCTATCCCTCGCCACTTTCGCCGCCAACATGAATTGCACGGCTTGCCTGCCAGTGAAGCAATTTTTATACTTTGTAAACCCCCGCCGATGCTTCGCGCCCGTTAAATAACTTTGCATCTTCACCACGATGTCAAACAAAACATTTTCTCTGTTTGCCGCGCTCAACTCGGCGAGTTCGATGTCGTCAACTTGGTCAGCTTCGTCGGAGTCACGGTCGGTGCCGCTTTCATCGTCGGTTGTCCTCGGTGACGATGACGCCTCGTTCGCGAGCGACGGCGCTGTTGACGGTTTAGCGTGGTTGTCGCTGTAGGCATAATCTTCTATGTCCGCAGGCGTCACCACGGGCCGTGATTCACTGAGCGCCATGACGTGCGGCGTGCTAATGCGGACAGTTTAGGCGTTTTCGTTCTCTTTGAGCTTCCAAACTTGGCTTTGAGCGTGAAAAGAGTGAGTGATACGCGATTTAGAAGACTAAATTATGACGACCCAGATAACAATGCTTTGTGTGTGATGTATTAAAATAGCACGCACGCGCGCGTCCGCGACTGACGTCGTTTGCGTGCGATTTGGTTGGTTTCGATGGTTCGTCGAATTCGCGCTCGCGTTAAGCGCGTTACTCAGCGCGCTCGTCCTCAGCGCTGAGATCCGCGGGGACGTCTGCGACGATGGGTTCTTGCGCCGATGCAGCTTCAGCGGACGGAGGTGCAGCCGTGCCCCACGCTGCGGCCGCCGCAGCGGCTTTCATCTCCTCAGTCACAACATCAACGTCGCCCGTCGACTCGACGTCTTCGCCGGCGCCCTCCGTCACCTTTTGCAACGCGCTCGTATCAAACTGCACCGCCACCTCCTCATCTTCAGCCCGAGACACAGGTTCGCCCACCGCCGCACTTCGCTTTGGCGGTGGTGGCGTACGAATCGCTTGTGCGGTCTCATCCAGCCCGATTTCGTCTCTCAACGTATCTTGAAACTCTCTCGACACCTCTTGCAACTCTTTAATCGTCGGTTGAAACTCTCTCAACGTCGCCCCCAACTGCTTGGCGATATCCGCCAAACCCTTTGGTCCGAACACCAACAACGACACCACGCCAATCACGAGCGCTTCCGGCGCACCGACGCCGAACAGCGAACGCGCGACGTTCGCGTCGCCTCTGCGCCCGCGCGAACCCTCAAACGCTATCCGCGACGCCGCGCCCGCACCGAGCGTCGCGCGGTGACCGTCGAGCGCCGCGCGCGTCGATGACGCAAACGACGCACCATCGCGCGCCGCGTTCGTCGGCGTCGCGGACGTCGTCGTCGTCGCACCGCGCATCAGCGTCACCGCTGGCTGTTTGCGCCCGACGCGCGCCGCGCCCGGCGCCGCGAGCGGCATCGTCGCGAACATCGTCGCGGACGGCGTGGAAAACATCGAACGCGCGTGCGTTCGTGCGTTCGTACGCTCGCGCGGGACGCGACGTCGAGCGACGACGACGACCGTCGACGAATGACGCGCGAGCGCGCAGCCGCAGTCGCTGACGCATGTCCGCCGCAGATTTCGCGCACTCCCCGCGCTCGTCGCGCCCAGCGTCGCTCGACGTCGCGCGCTTTGCGGTGGCGGTGCCGCCCGCGCACGCGAGCGCGGCGGCGACGACGACGAGCGTGTTCGATCGCGCGCCGGCGAAAGAGACGACGGTTGACGACGCATGCGATGCCACGGCAACGGCGAACTCTGCGCGCGCGAGCGCCGCGCACGACGCGCGAGATGATGACCGAGCGCCGAGCGCGCCGAGTGCGTCGAAGCCATCGTCCGCCGTTGGCCCGTTCAGTGGCATTCATCGTCGCATAGACTCCATCGGGAATGCGTTGAGCGATTCGCGCGCGGCGACGACGAAGCGGTTGAGCGAATTGAAAACCATGACGGACGCCTGGCACGCGACACACGGCGCGCACGGCACGAAGATGTGGATTGTTGAGAACAGAAAGATAATTTTCAAAATGATGTATTTTATAGCGTTCTTTTGTGCGCTGACGCTGACGGTGCTGGTGTTGTTCGCTCACGTGTGGGTGGCGTTGGTCAAGGCGATTTCTTTGCGGCTGGCGTATGCGGTGGCGTTTGCTTTAGTTTTAGCCATGGCACCGCCTGCGTTTCCAAACGCCGCGGCGCATATGTTGGCATTGGTGCTCATGTCGGCGGAGATTGCGTTGTTGTGCCTGAATGCGGTGTTGCTTGGATTGGTGCACGTGGCGATTGCGTTGAATAAATACGTATTGCCGGCGTGGTTTCAACGCGCGCGCGTCATCGTGCGTGAATCCGCGGGTGGGGTAGATCATCGAGGACGAGCGAATGCGCATTACACGGATGAGCGTCAAGCGATATTGGTTGAGCTTGAGCACGCGACGACTTACGCGGAGTGGCGCGCGGTGGCGAGTAAATTGGATTCGTTTCCGGCGGATGTCGGCGAAGGCGGCGTCGCATGGCGCGCGGATGATCACAGCGAAGCGTATGATTCTCGACTTGTTGGCGTGTACTTGAATGCCATGTCGAGTGCTCGTGAACGGAATGACTTGACAGCGCTCGGATTGTGCTTACGAACGGTGTTGCATAGGAACTTTGGTGGCATCGATCGATTGCTCGGCTTGCGATTTGCGCGCGTCGGTACAAAGAAACTCGTCGAGGCTTTTCGCAACGAAATCGTGGCGACGATTGAGCACATTGCCGCAACTGATGATAACGAGCATGTGATTGAAATGCTGCAGGTACTCAAGGAGTCGTACCGTTCGCTCGGTCGCACGGCGCTATGTTTATCCGGCGGCGGCGCGTTGGCAATGTACCATTTCGGAGTGTTGAAAGTTCTTCTCTCGGAAGGGTTATGTCCGCAGGTTATATCGGGCACGAGTGGTGGCTCGATTGTTGCGGCTTATCTCGGCTGTGTGCCACCGAACGAGCTTCTTGAGACGATTACGCCGGATATTCCGACTCGGTACAGTCGACGTTGGTTTCCTCGGCCGCACAAGATGGCACTTCACTTTTTACAACACGGTGTGCTCATGGATTCCGAAGGTTTCTCTCAAACAACTAAGGCTTACTTTGGAGACACCACGTTCGAAGAGGCATTTCAGCTTTCAGGACGTGCTTTGTCAATCCAAGTGTCCATCGGATCCCAAACTGGTTACGTGTTAAACCATTTGACGTCGCCAGCTGTATTATTGCGCACGGCCGTATGCGCTTCCTGCGCTCTTCCTGGGTTGATGCGCCCGGTTGAAATTCTTGCAAAGGATAAAAGTGGAAATCTTGTGCCGTTTCATCCGCCCGACGTTAAGAGCTACGATGGCACCATCACTCAAGACATTCCTTCAGCGAGGCTTACAGAATTATTCAACTGCAACAATTTCATTGTTTCGCAAGTGAATCCGCATTTGAATTTTGTCTTACATCTCGCCGAGGAATCACACGGCCGTCGTCAAAAGACTGCACGAAGTTATCAAAGGCGAAACGCCGTGCAGAAGCTGCTGCGTGTCGCCAATTTCTTATTGCTCAACATCAAGTACGGTATTCAGAAACTTCTCGAGGTTGACTTATTTGATATTCGATTTGTCCGAACGCTTCAAGGTGTATTGATGCAAGATTTCCGCGGTCATATAACGATTCTCCCAAGTCTGAAATGGCGAGATTACTCGAAAATCGGCGCGCAGCCGAGCGAACGTGATATGCAACGCTTCATCACACGCGGCGAACAAGCCACGTGGCCGCACGTTGAAGTGATTCGGTACACCATGCAAATTGAAACAGTACTCGTAAATGCGATACGAGCACTGTCAAAACGTGTCGACGCTATGGGCGCTGGCACCGTTAAGCGCACATCCTCTCATGGATTCTTAGAACACTAAATGATCTCTGTATAACAACAAATCTGTATTGAACGCGCTCAAAACTAACGCAGTCCCTCACAACGTACCACGCGACATGTCCAGCCGCCTTGCCGCCGTGGAAGTGCTCAACTTCTGGTATGGATACACCCGTCGAGAACTCAAAACCGTCGTTAAGCCAAACAAAGCGCAGATGGCGCTTTGGTTTGGGTCTCGAGAAGAAGATGATGTAACCATCAAAAGAAACTTTGGCGCGCATTTAGCCGAGACGTCCGCCATGTACGACGCCGAGGATACGTTTGAGACGCGTCCAAAACTTCCGTTTGAAGAAATTTTGGCAGACATCATAACCTTGGATCAGTTCACGCGAGTCATTCATCGTAAAACCGGTCGAGCTTTTGAAAACGACGGCAAAGCACTGCGGCTGGCGTACGCAGCTTTGGCTCTCGAGGACGCAGATATGTCTCCTCTCGAGCGAATGTTCGTGGAACTTCCTCTCGTGCACAGCGAGAACGTCGCCGATCACGAGCGCTTGCTATCAATGCGCGGCATTGAGATACCGCGAGACGTCGACTCTGCGTTGGCTTCGACCGATTTTGCCGTGAAGCACTGGGCGGTGGTGAAAAAATTTAATCGATACCCGTATCGTAACAAAGCGCTCGGCCGGCAATCCACAGAGGACGAAGGCGTGTTTTTAAGCGCCGGTACGAGCTCGTATGGGCAATAGGTACCGAGGCGTTCGTTGTAGCCTGTAGAATTTGTAGTACACAGTAGAAGGTCATAGAGGACTCCCCCGCTCGCGACTGGCGAGGTGACGTCAGACTGCGACGCGCATCTCGCTCGCGTGAGTTCACCGGCACACCAGGTACGTGTGCGCGAACACGTTGCGCTCGTCTGCGCCCTCGCTCGCCCTTATATTCTCTTTCGACGCACCATCGACGCCGTTCTCGTGTGACTAATCGACGTACTTTATCCAAAACGCCATCCGCAGACGATATTACCATGCTTACCGCACGCACGAGCACCTTTGTGTGCGCCAAATCTTTAACGACGACGCGAACGAGCGCGAAGTCCAAGTCCGTCGTCCGCGGTGGGGTGGTTCGCGTGAACGCGGTAAAGGTTGAGATTCGCCACGAGGGTGAAACGCACGTCGTGGAAGTGGCGGACGGGGACAACATCTTAGACGTCGCGTTAGATGCGGGTATTGACCTCAGATACGATTGCAAGATGGGCGTGTGCATGATGTGCCCGGCGAAAGTCGTGTCTGGTAGCGTGGATCAGGCTGGTGCTATGTTGAGCGATGACGTCACGGAAAAGGGCTACGCGTTGTTGTGCTGCGCGATGCCGGAAGGCGAAGGCGTCGTGATTCAAACTGTTAGCGAAGATGAACTGTTGGAAGAGCAATTATGCTCGAGCGATTAATTTAATATTTATTCACGCATTTTGTAATTATCTCGCAGTCGTTTTAAAATCACATGAAAATGTTACAAAATAGTACTCGTCATCGAACCTCGAGCGAGAGCCCGCCTTGCTAATCCGCGGCGTCGTCATTCTTTGAAGCCAGCCTCTTCGAGCGTCTCGAGGGAGTCACTGGGGTGACCGGCGCGGCATCGGCGCCCACTGATTTTCGTCTAGAACTACGACGAGGTGTCGTAGGTTCGGGTTTCGTCTCCTCATGCACCAAGATTTCAGTCAACGGCTCAGACATGAAAGCCGCCGACGCGGACTGTATGTCACGAAGCGTATCGCTGATAACCTTCCCCATCATCCGTGCAAATGCGTCGGCGACGTTTTCAGGCTCATTGTCTTCGTTCATAGTTTCTTCTTCTAGTACTTCTTTATCCACCACTAGTACTTCTTTATCCACCACGGTCGCTGTCGTCGACGGCTCGACGTTCTGCATGTATTCAGAGACGTCAAAACCAATCGGCAACGACACTTGGGACGTCACTTCGTCGCCATCCTCATCATCATTTTGCTTGTTATCATCATCGCCGTTGTTCAAGTTATTATCTAACGCATCGGTGGCTTGCGAATCAGCCAATATCGGCATCGCTCGCCCGGGTTCCACGCGAACCATCTCCAACGGCGCCGGGGAGCGAAGCGGCGAATACGACGTCGTCGTCTTCTTCGGTGGCGTCACCTTCTGCGCTGATCGCAACAACATCTCCGTCACCTCACGCTGTGCTTCCCTATCTTCTGCGGATCTCGAATGGCTCACCGTAAGTGACGCACTCGGCAATTCAACCGTTACCGACGCCTTTTCCACGTCAACTACGTCGGTGAAATTCAACGCCGAACCTTTATGCGACTGCACGAGCTCCTCCATGCGTGCCCGACTCGCCTTCAACGCACTCAGCGCGCCATCGACGATGGCGCTGACGTGCTTACTCATCGGTGTTTTCGCACGTCGCGAGGGCGTGTACGCTTCGCCGCGCGGCGTCGTCGGCGGTGGTTTATACACGCTCGCGGGCGCCGCGAACGTCGACGCGTCGCGCGCCCACTCCTCCTGCGACAACGCACTCGACGCAAACGTTCCTAACATCGCCGCGCGCGAGCCGGGCGATAATGACTGGCGTCGTTCGTGCGCCGCGCGTGCCTGCGCCGGCGATCCGTACGCGGATTTGGTCGTCGATGGCGACGCGAGCGCGCTCGCGTCAGTCATCGCATGCAACGCTTGGCGTACGGATAACGGCGACGACGACGCGCGAGCGCGCGCGAGGCGGTCGAGCGCACCGCCGTGGGGCTGGTTCGGTGTGTTCGGCGGCGTGCGCGAGTCCGACGACATGACGCGCGGCGGACGGTGCGCGAGAGAATGGCGCAGGGCGGTTGTCGATTGGTATTCTCTTGTTCCCCTCGCGTCGGCGCTCGCTTCGCGAGGACAGATAAATGACACAACGTGCGTGTGGCACAAGGCGGGGTGATAATTACATGTTTGTACACGCGATCGAGATTGGCGATGATGGCGGCGTCGCGGTTTATTCGAAATCATCGCCAAACTGGTCGTCGTCGTCGATCCACGCGGCGTCGTCGAGGTCGACGCTTTGGAGCAATTCCGTGAGTCCAGTGGCGTCTTCGAGCGTCTTCGGATCGTCGAATACGCGCATGAGGAAATAGTCTCTTGCTACGCGGTATTGTGAGACGATTGTTGACGAACAGGCGGTGCATCTAGGGAAGCACGGGGCATCGAACAAGGTTTGCGTAAATCCGGCGACAGAGCCTCGGATTTGATGCGGGACGACGCCAAGCGGAGAAGGCTCATCGTCCATGGATACATCTTTGGACGGTGGTGCCGTCTTTGCGCCATGTGCCGAGTGCAACAATGCAACCATGAGCTCAGTAGCGAGTGCGCTGGCGATAGGGGCTAATCCAGGGCGCGTCACCGTACATTGCTGGTCGAGAGTGCGGTCTTTCGTGCTATTCGCCGGCGCCATGACGTCGTTGCAAAAGTAACAGCCCAGACGCGACTTTTCGTCACCATCGTCGACACCACATCCATGGCGCATGACGAGGTATGTGTTGAATCCCAATGCGGTGTTAATGCACAATTTACCTTTGTCGGCACAAATTAATGCCGGAAGCCAACGCGACTCGCGAGTGTCAGTGAGCACGTACACGACGTCGTGCTCAGTGATCAACGCCTCGAGTGCATCCACGTCACGTAACGTCTCCGCCTTGCACTCATCACTGACGCTGTGTCCAGGCATAGGAATTGACATCATCACTCCTCTGGTCTGCACACCTGGGAATATTTCAAGCAATTTATTCGCCGCCGCTTGCGCCTTTGGAGCGCCGCCTTCCAAGCAATCTTTAAACTCAAACAACGACTGTCGAACTGGATTGGAATATGACACTCGTCCCGAATCTACAAACGTGATGTGTCTCACACCCCATCCCATCAACGTCCGCGCCACGGCGCATCCTAGCGTACCAGCACCGATAAGCAAACACTTTGTGTGAGCGAGCCTTTCTTGGTTCAATTCAGGCAACAGACGCCATCGCATAAGTTTCAAATTCAAATCTACCGCTTGCGTTGCGAGCTGTGTAGGGTCCATACTCGCTCCGAGATCAACCTTACGTGGGCCGGTTTTCCCTCGAGCGTTACGCTCCCAACCCACAACCTTCAATGTGGATGTGTCGTTGCACTTTGGCACGTCCATCGTAAACTCCACGCACGCTCCAGCGGCGACTCGCCCTTTCCTTAATCGAACGCACACAACATCCAAAGTCGTCACACCCCAACGCACGCTCGCAAGAATCGCTAAATTCCGAAGCGACCATCCGGTGTGCGTCATCGCGCAACACGCATCGGCAAATGCCAAAGTCAACGCCTCGCCTCGAACCGCGCGCTCGACGTATTCATCCAACGGGTACGCGCGCGAGCCATCATCGCTCAACAACCACGCAGACGCCCCTCCACTCGCGAGCCATTCTTCGCATGTTGTCGCAATCAGTGCGTCTTTAGCGCTACTCTCGCACATCGCACGCACAGGCGTGGAGGTTATCTTTCCTTCGCTCGCCGCGAGCGCCGGGAATACGAACCAGTACGTAAACGTCCACGTTTTTAAATCCGCGTACGCCACGCACGCGAAAGTGTTAAGCAACTCCGGCGCCCGCTCGGCTCGGCCACTCGTGATGTCATCTATGATCTTCGCACGCAGCGCGTCGATCGTGCGCTCGCGGTCGTGCGTCACGAACGCATCCAACGTGTTCGCGCACGTCAACCGCCCGAGGCGCGTCCACGTCTTCACCCGCATCTCCACCGCGCGCGCACGCTCGAGTGTCGCGCTATCGAACGCCGACGCATCGAGTGACATCACTGCGCTCACGTCCGCGTGCGACGCCGCCGCGGCGTACGCGCACACGTCCACCGCGCGGTCGTCTAATTTCGCTTCATCCAGTTTAAACTTTGCGAGCGCCGACCAAAACGACGCATCCGGCGCGCTCGACGGTGGCTCGAACAGTAGCGCCGCGCGCGCGCTGGCGTCGGCAGTATCATTCGCGACATCGCCGGCGTCGTCGCGCGCGCTCGCCATCGTCGCGCGCGCGCGCGGTCGGGTGCGTGGATGCGAATGACGTCGCCCATGTAAAGTGACACTACACGCGGCGAACGTCATAACCGCGACGCCGCAGTCGACGGTCGACGCTCGACGAGCGCACGTATTTATACGCCACCGTCGCGCGCGTTACATTCGCATCGCGCCCTCTCGCACTCGCACACGCGTCCATCGACGACGACCATGGCGGCGGCTCGAATGACGTCGCTTTTACCTTTACGCCTCACGCGCGTCGCCGTGGCGCGCGCGAACGCGGTGAAACGCGCCGCGACGGTTAGTAACGCACATCGCCGTCAATCACGGGCGATGTCGACGCGCGCCGCGGCGGTGGCGTCGTCGAGCGCGGAGGATAACGTGTATAGAGTGATGAGCGCGAATCAGGAAGTCTCCGTGGTGACCGTGGTCGGGACGTCGTTGGTGCGCGAGGCGGCGAGTAGACACCGCACGGCACCGACGGCAACGGCGGCGTTAGGAAGGAATTTAATGTGTGCGCTTTTGCTTGGGACGTTCAAGGGTGAGGATGAGACAACGCAGGTGATGTTTAAAGGCGACGGGCCGTTGGGGCAGTGCATCGCCGTGGCGACGCACGACGGACAAGTGAAAGGATTGGTGAGTAATCCGAACGCTGATCCGCCGCTGAGACCGGATGGGAAGCTTAACGTTGGTGCAGCGATTGGTAAGGGTGTTTTGACGGTGAGCCGAGCGCATCCATCAATGAAGCAACCGTTTTCGGGGACTGTTGAAATTCGCACTGGGGAAATTGCGGAAGACGTCGCTGGTTATTTGCAAGAGTCCGAACAAGTTGGAAGCGCTATTGCGGTGGGGGTGAGCATCAATAGAGATTGTGAAGTTATTGCGGCGGGTGGATACATGGTGCAAATTTTGCCGTTTGCCAGTGATGAGACCATTCGCGTTTTGGAACGCGTCATTCCATCTTTGCCTTCGAGCACCGCGCTGGTGCAAGAAGGTCTCACGGCGCGACAAATCGCGCAGCGCGTGCTTGATGAACTCGAAGAACGTGTTGACTTGGCAACTTCTATGACTCCGTCGTACGGTCCGTGCGAAGAAGACGAGTTGCGCCAACGCATGTTGCGCGCCGTGGCGTCGTTGGGCAAGGAGGAAGTGAACCAAATTCTCGCGGAAGATGGTCAGATCGAAATTACTTGCGAGTTCTGTAAAACGACAAGCATCTTGACGGAGCAAGACTTAGTGGCGGCGCAAAATGAAGTAGAGCGTACATGAGCAGTAGCAGTATAATTATTTTGATTGTCATTTTTCAATTTACAAATACGGTGGTTATAACAATTCTAAGGTAGTTCTTGTGACTCAACGCGTTCGGCGAAGAGATGCGATAGCCTCGGAAAGTACTGGAGCGGCCTGAGCATTTGAGTCTTTCGTCTGTTCAGGTTTCGGATCGTAAATATCCGCAAGTTGTACACGGCGAGGGTTAGCATTCATGGCTTCTTCAATCGCCGCTACGTATCTGTACATTCGATGACAGTCAAGCCGGCGGATTCTTTCCTCGCGATTAAATTGACGCAACGCCCACAAGCGCTCAAAAATAGTCGGCCCAACGCGCTGAAGAGTTGCCATATCTATATCATCCACGGTTGAATCCATGCCTTCGCTCGCAGCGAGTTCTTCCTTGACGCTTTCAAATGAAGCTTTTGACAAGGCTCCAGTGGACTGCATCAGCTCCTCCACTTCAGCCTCAAGTTCGCTTTCATTCGTTGGCAATGAAAGAGATGCTAAGAACGTACGTGCGCGATTACGTACGGCACCGACAAAACGCGGTTTGTTCTCCGCCTCCGCTGGAACGCTATTCATTTTCGAAGGTGCGCCCATTACGCTATCGATGGACATTTTTTGTTTCCACATGATGCCAGCCGCACCCCATTCCCGTGGTAAATCGGCAAACAAGCCCGGGTTGTCGTTGTCCAACAGTATACCTTCACCTAAATGACAATAGGGACGTCGCACGAACGGTCGAGACATTGGTAACAGCGGGATGATGTCGTCCTTTTGCACGATTCGTAAAATTTCCAAGTCCTCAATCGCCTCAGCCGTTTCCTTCGGTCCGAGCTTTGGTGACCCGAACGTCACCACTCGGCGCACTTGTACTTCACCAGACTTGTGATACAGTAATGCTAATGCGACAGCTGCCGCACCTCCAAGGGAATGTCCCGTGAGTTGTACCTTGTAGCCTTTTATAAGTAACGGAGCAAACGCCTCCCGACATTTCATAGCTATGTTACGGTAACCGCGGTGCATCGGCACTTCTACGTCATCCTCTTTCGGCGGATCCGTACCAAGTCTGAGATTCTGCGCCACATTTTTATAGTTCTTCGTGCCCCGCAAAGAAATCGTTTGCAGTTTTTCCTTGTGATTCGTAGTGACAATCGCGCGTTGTTCGCACGAACTCAGCTCGAGCACCTTGACTTCCTCTTTCCTCACCTCGAAAAATGCCAATATATCCGCTTCAGACGACCCATTCAGCGATGCAATCTGTGCTAGTCTATACAGTTCATCGAATGATCCAACCACTGGGAGTACGTTCTCAGGGGACGTCCCGCGCGGCATGTTTATCTGTCTAAGCCACGACGGCGCGAAGCGCATCGCCTCCACCGCGCGATTTCTCAACACCCCCAACCGCTGTCCACTCACCGCGTTCGGCGGCGCATCATCCACTGAGACCTTACGATCATCCACATTCGTCGATGCGTGCGCCCGCGCGTCACGAGACGATGCCCACGACGTGCGCGCGCTCGTCGATGCGCCTTCAGTCCGTCGAGCTCTGGCTGAACGCTCGCGCGAAGACGCATGTAATCCGCCCCCATGCGCGCGTTCGGCGACCTAAAACGCGCGATGAAACACATGAGTTGGTTAGATGGAATATTCCTCAATCACTGCGTCGCGCGCATCCGCGGCGTTCGACATCGCGCGCGCCGCGAGCGCGCAAGATGCGCGGCGACGACGTCCTCGCGTTCGGCAAAAGCACCGCGCGCGCCGCAACGACGAGCGGCGGCGGTGCGACGCGCGCCAGGGCGCGGGATCGCGGGCGTACCTTGAGTTGGATTCGCGTGCATGCGATGCGAAACATCGCGCGTTCACGCGGGCTCGCGCGAGTCGTGGTGTGACGCGTTTCGCGCGCGCACCGTGGCCGGCCGGTCGCTTTTTCTATCCAAAGCTCTCCAGCTCCGCTGGCAACTTTTTGCAAGTTTTTGGCGGACACTGAGGCGATGATGCGATGGATTTGTGTGTGTGTGTGTTTGTGTGTGTGTGTGTGTGTGTTGCAGATGCTCTATATGTTTTATTATATATCGTGTCCACCGAGAATGTGCGACTGGCGTCAGGCTAAAAGATTCGACGTCGCGTGCGGGCGCGCGAAACACCGCCCGCGACGCGCGTCCTTGAAGTTTTCTTCATTCGCGAAAATGAAATAACAGGCTTGCGTTTGCTAAGATTTGTTTTTGCGAAAATATCGAAATGAAAGCATCGCGGGCACGCGCTGGGGACTTATTGCGCACCGCGGCGCTCACGCATGGCGTTGAGTTCGGATGCCATCAAAAAAGCGAGCTCGATGGCTTGGCTCGCGTTCAAGCGCGGGTCGCAGTGCGTCAAGTAGCGCTTCTCCAAATCAGAGTTGGAGATGTCGACAGTACCGCCGGTGCACTCCGTGACGTCTTGACCGGTCATCTCTAAGTGAACGCCACCCGGAACCGTGCCCATCTTTTCGTGAACTTCGAAGAAAGCCATGATTTCATCGCGAACCGCCTCGAAAGGACGCGTCTTGAAACCGTTGTCCGTCTTAATAGTGTTCCCGTGCATCGGATCTGTCACCCACAATACGTTAAGCTTGGCGTCCTCGATCGCCGTGATGAGGCGCGGAAGGTGTTCACGCAATTTCGCGGCACCCATGCGCGAAATCAAAGTGATACGGCCCGGAACGTTGTCCGGGTTCAACGTCTTCACCAACGACACGACGCCCTCGCCGTCGCTCTTGTCGGAAATTTTGATGCCGATCGGGTTGGAAATACCACGGAAGTATTCCATGTGCGCGCCTTCGGGTTGACGCGTGCGCTCGCCACACCACAAAAAGTGCGCAGAGCACCCGTAGTATTCTTGCGTGGTGGAGTCCAAACGCGTCAAGGATTCTTCGTACCCCAAGTGAAGCGCTTCGTGCGCGGTGAAGAAGGACGTTTGGTTCATCGCCGGGTGCGCCTCATCGATGCCGCACGCCGCCATGAAATCAATGGCGGCATCGACGCGCTGCGCAAGATCTTGGTACGCAGCACCCTTGGGTTCGCTTTGCATGAAGTCCAAGTTCCAGTCGTTCACGCGCGTCATCGCGGCGTAGCCACCGTTGCTGAACGCGCGCAACAAGTTGAGCGTGGCGCACGACTGGTCGTACGCCTTGATCAAGCGAGTCGGATCGGGTCGGCGCGCTTCGGGCGTGAATTCAACGCTGTTAATGTTATCACCACGGTACGACGGCAAAGACACCCCACCGATCGTTTCCAAATCCTCCGAGCGAGGCTTGGCGAATTGCCCAGCCATGCGCCCGAGCTTCACCACGGGCACCCCCGAGCCGTACATCAACACGACGGACATTTGAAGCAACACACGGTACGTATCACGCACCGTATCCGCACGGAACTCCTTGAAACTCTCCGCGCAATCACCACCGAACAACACGAACGCATCCCCACGCGCCGCCTTGGCTAACCTTTCTTGCAAGTTTCTCGACTCCCCGGCGAACACGAGCGGCGGTCTATTCTGAATCTCCGTCAACGCCGCCGCGAGCTCCTCTTGGTTTTCATAGTTTGGCTGCTGCAACGCCTCCCGCTGGCGCCACGACGTCGGCGTCCACCCCGCAAGGCTCGCTCCAGTCGTACTCACGCCCGCCGAACCCGCCTTCTTCGTCGTCTTGGCTTGCGCCCGAACGCTACGCGTACGCGAAAAAGAACCTCGCGCGTCAGTCTCGACGTCAATCAATCGTCTCTCTCTCACCCGCGCACGCATCGCGCCACCACCCTCCCGCGCGCGCACCAATCGCTCGAGATCACACCACCACCTCACGCACATCGCGCACATCGCGTCCACGCCTCGCACACCCCTCGCCCTCGCGCCCTCGCGCCGAGAGAAAAGATCACCCCATCCAGGGTATCCACACCACCCATCGCGTCGCCCGCGCGCGTTGTACCTACCTCACCACCCGTCGCGCGTTCGACGACGACGTCGTCGGCATCACCGTCGTCGTCGTCGTCGTCGTCGTCGTCGTCATCCCTCGCATCGCCATCACCATCGTCGCCCTCCTCGTCGGCGTCGGCGGCGGCGCGTCGTGCGTTGGCGCCGACGACGGCAACCCTTCGCCGGGACACCCCGACGAAAGGGATTTTTACCGCCGTGAATCGACCGAAATCGACCGATCGCGACCAGGGCACGATCGGGGACGAACACGCCGAATGTCCGAACGCGCACGCACCGCCATGCATCCATCCCTCCGCGCGTGGACCCACGTCCACGATCGATCGATCGAACCCACGCGTGGGTTTTCCATCGCGACTGCAGTCGATCGCGATCGATCTCGATCGAACCCACGCGGGGGGGTTTTATTCTTTTGTCGCGATCGATCGATATCGCGACATCTGGACAGTTCGATCGCGAGCTCGATCGATCGATCGCGAGCTCGATCGATCGCGAGCTCGATCGCCAGTCCAGCGACGTCGTCGCGCGAGCGCGACCGCGAGGCGACGGAATATCCGGTCGACGTCGATGGTGGTCGTTACCCGCGTCAGTGCGCGACGACACCGGACGACGACGGTCGACGGCGCGCATCGATACGGACGAACGACCGAACGCGGGCGTATTTAACGACGACGCACACCACGCGCGCGCGCGGTCGACGACGACGACGACGACGATGATGGCGACGGCGATGCGAGCGCCGTGGCGCGCGACCGTTCGCGCGTTGGGCGCGGGGCGCGGCGCGCGCGGCGGGGCGATGGGCGCCGCGCGACGGGTCGTGCGAGGTACGCGCGATGCGATGCGTTGACTTTGCGTCGTTCGTGAGGTGTCGCGCGTCGCGCGTGGGTTCGACGGGATATCCAGCGGCAGAGACGCGACGAGGATGATTTGATTTTTGATTTTTTTTGAATTGAAACGCCGTTTCGCCGTTGACTGATGGATGTGAAACGCGATACGCAGCGCACGCGGTTGGGGTGTTTGATGGCGATGACGCGCGGGATGTGGTGCCGGCGATGCATGCGGACGTTGCGGACGCGGAGGAGGAGGAGGAGGAGGAGGCGGTGCATGTGCAGGATGATATCGAGTCCATGCTCGCGGTGCTTCCGAGCGACGTGCGGGACGCGGTGGCGACGCACGCGCATCGGGACCATTTACTCGAGATTGTGCTTGATTTAGGCCGCGCGCCGGAGGCGAGGTTTTTGGGTGATCTTGGGTCGCAGTTTTTACGCGACTCCCCCGTTGAGGAGCGCGAGTTGCTCGCGGCGGCGGAAGCTGTGGGGGAATTTGGGGGCGATAACCGCGCCGGCATCGAGGGCACGCTGCACCGGATTTCGTGCATTCGAAACCGGCGAGGGCGAATCGTCGGGATGACGTGTCGCGTTGGGCGTGCGGTGACGGGACATGTGGATATGATTCGTGATATATTGCCCAGTGGAGAGAGCGTGTTATTTTTGGGTCGACCTGGGGTGGGGAAAACGACGGTGATTCGAGAAATGGCGCGCGTGCTGAGCGACGAGTTGCACAAGCGCGTCGTCATCATCGATACGAGCAACGAAATCGGAGGCGATGGCGACGTCCCGCACCCCGCGATTGGTGGTGCGCGTCGCATGCAAGTCCCAGATCCATCCATGCAACATCGCGTGATGATTGAAGCCGTGGAAAATCACATGCCGGAGATTATCATCGTCGACGAAATCGGCACCGAAGCCGAAGCGCTCGCCTGCCGCACCATCGCCGAACGCGGCGTGCAACTCATCGGCACCGCGCACGGTCAGCTCTTGGAGAACTTGATCAAGAATCCGACGTTGACGGATTTGGTGGGCGGTATACAAACCGTCACGCTCGGTGACGACGAAGCGCGCGCGAGAGGATGTCAAAAATCCATCATGGAGCGCCAAGGTCCGCCGACGTTTCCAATTTTGATTGAAATGCACGAACGCAACATGTGGGTGGCGCACAACGTCGCCGAAAGCGTCGATGACGTACTCAGTGGACATCGTCCGGTGGTGCAATTGCGAACGCGTGATTCAAAGAATGAAGTATCGATTCATCGCACCGTGTACGACATGGATGTGAGCGTGGGGGCGTCAAACATTTCGCACACGTTGGGCGCGATGGGCGGCATCATCGCCCCGACGACGACGATTCGCAACTCGACGGATGACTCTGTTGATGATCCCTACGCCTGGGCCGCCAACATTGGCCGCGTACCGGATAAGGATTTGAACATGATGGATAATGACTTTCAAAAGAAGAAGCGCGGGAAGAAGACGCGCGTCAACGCGTCGAGAACGCGTTAAACAAAAACAAGTTTTATTACAGTAGTACCAATATGCCCTCGTCCCGAACGTGCGACGGGAAATGTATCTACGCACGGTATACTTTTATTACGCGAAGAAAAGACCACCACAGTTTGTTGTATTGTGAGCTGTTGTTTTATCACAATCGTTGTCGCGTATATTTTGCAGTCGCCCGCCCGCCTATATCTAATACACAAAGAAAAACATCGCGTTAGCCTCGCCCGTACGCTTTGCGAAGGTCGGCGACTTGCGCTTTCGACATACGCGCGGCAACCTCACCATCCAACGTGGCGGCGTTTGCAAACGTCACGCCTTGTGATTCGCTGTAGGTAACATCCGAAGGCAAATCTTGAGCGTCATCCGACGAAAGAGTGATGATGGATGGAACTTGGATTGGGATCACTTCAGGCGCGGCGACGCTGGCGGTTTTTCGCTTGGGCGTCGGTTTTGGCGGCGCCGATAGCTTGGAGCTCACAGTAGCCCAGCGCGTGAGGAAAGCCGCGAGCAACGTTGATGCTGCGCGTTGTACTTTACGTTGTACTTGTTCGACTATAGCACGCGTTTTCTTGGCGCGCTCACCCGGGCCGAAACTCAGCGAAATCACCGCCGAAAGACATCCGAGCTGAATGAAGCGCACGAC
>JACLAB010014672.1_pt1 | contig 22190 bp, 5 predicted proteins | sample 8027921 | NCBI WGS metagenome assembly JACLAB01 (sample SAMN15725117, study PRJNA655200) | protist metagenome | isolation source: fluorescence activated cell sorting (FACS) single amplified genomes of... | place: USA: West Boothbay Harbor, Gulf of Maine | collected 2000-07-19
GCGAAACCGGTGGCGAAGCGAAGCGTCGATGAGGCGGCGCGCGACGCGGCGAGGGATGAGATGGATGAGAACGCGAAGCCGACGGCGACGAAGGCGAGGAGAACGACGCCAGAGTACGAATTCGTGATGATCGGACGAGAGGAGACGAAGACCAAGGCGAGCGCGAGCAAGGTCGTGCGGTTTAACGCGAATGAGAGTTCTATCGTCGGTGACAGCGGATCACCCGCGGTGGCGACGACGGCGGCGACGGAGACGCGCGCGGCGCCGTGGAGCAAAGCGGTGGTGGAGCGAGAGAGTTCGGTTTCGTACGCCACGAGTCGGGGAGGCGGAGTCAAAGCTGGGGGTGGGATTCCGAGTGGGATTCCGAGTTACGGTGGATCTTCTGGTGCGAGTCGGGGAGGCGGCGGATCGGTGGCGCGCGCGATCGCGCAGTACCGCGCGGCGTCGACGCGGCGGTCGGATGACGACTCGGCGGTGCGAGACTCGAGTCAAGAAAACTCAGTCGAGGGAGGAGAGACGGGCGGTAAGATGGTGGGCATCGGTAAGATTCCGGGCGAAATGCCCGTGCCAGTGACTTTCGAGGAGATTCCCGCGGGCGCGCCGCTGGCGGCGCGGGCGTCGGACGACGCGTTGCGCGCTTCACAGTTGGCGAGAAAGCGGTTTCAAGACGTATCTAACGCCGCGTACGCGTCGAATGAGCTGGTTAGACTTACAAACGAGCGAAGAAACGCGGAGCGAAGCGCGGGTCAATCCTCCCTCGGCGCGAGGCCGACGCGCTCCACCGGATCGCAAAACACCCACGATTCGTTGTATGTTCAATATCAACAAGGCCATGAAGGCGACGTTGCAGATTTGATGATGCATCGTAGAGGCGATTTACTGCGTCGCCTCGGTTCTTGGCTCAACGCGCGCATCAAGTCGGTGACGGGATTCAAAGTCGCGCCGACGTTTCCCCTAGATAAACGCATCGAGCGTTTCGTTTTGGGATCCGGTCTGAGCGTTTAGCCGCATGCACAGCGCATTTTCATGAATAAATGAACCCATATCACTGCTATTTCAATTTACTGACTCACCCTGCGGCGCCAAAATGTTTGTGTTCGGCGTCCTGATCCGACCACAACGGCACGCGCGCGCGCTGTAACGCCTGGATGACGCGGCTCTCGAGAGCGCGCGCGGCGCTCTTTCCTCCCGCTTCTTTCGGCACTGCGACGTACACGAGCTCGATGAGACGCTGGGTACTTTGCCGGTGCGTCGCGAGTCGCGTAGGAAGATGGTCGCTCTCGCCGCAATAGCACCAGCCGTCTCCGCGGCGAAGAATGTACACGCACGTTTGCCCGGCGGAGCCGATCGGCGGCGTTTGATTCGGACCCACGTGAATCACTTGCGCATTTTCAACTTGAAGCGCTCGCGCAGTCGACTCAGCGAGTAGAATTTTCAAATATTCACCGTCGACACGCGGTCTTTCCGAGCTGGCGTCTTGCTTCTCGATCAACTTTGCCTGCTCTGAGTCGCTCAACTTTACGAGCGGGATGCTCGTTTGTTCCGTGAGCAGCGCGTTGGCTCGAGCGACAATGGCGTGTGAAATACCGCAATCAAGCGCGGTTTGGAGCGCGAGTGATTCACGGCATTCGCCTGGGACCATTCTCCACGTCGGGCGCGTGCTTCCATCATCCGACTTCGCCGTCTCCATGCGTGCTCGACGCGTCCACGGCGAGACGCGCAACGGCAAATCCAGAATCCCGTGCAGGTGCGTGGCGAAAATTCCACGCGCGCCGCACTCATCGAGCGCCTCGACAACTGCGCCGCCTATTGCAGTGCCGTGCGAAGCCTCCGTGCCTCGACCGAGTTCGTCAACCATGATCAGACTACCAGCGGTGCAAGAGCTGAGCATGGATTTAATTTCGAGCATCTCAACCGCAAACGAGCTCAAACCTTCGACTGGGGAATCCGTGCTCGCCATTCGTACTATGAGCGAGTCTAAGCGAGGCACTTGGGCGGAAATCGCGGGTGCGTGTAGTCCACACTGCGCGAGAAGCGCTAGCGCGGCTACTGAGCGTAAAACCGTACTCTTTCCCGCCATATTTGGACCGGTGAGTAAAACCAAACCATCGATGTCGAAGCTATTCGGCACCGTCTCCGCGCCATCAAGTCGCATCCAAAATGGTACCAAGCCCTCGACCGCAAGCGGACTCGTCGTGTCGCCTTCGGGTAGAAGCGTTGGCGGCGTCCAGCGTTTGTTAATCGCGTTGCTCGCGTGGGCGAGAATCGCAATCGTCACCGTCGAAAGAGTCGCCGCGCCCACGAGCGACGATATGTGTTCCTGCAAATCGTCTGCGAGGTTGATGAGAGTGTCAGAGACTGCGACCGCAGCCTTTTGCGTCGCAACTCTGTAATCGTCCAAAGCAAGCTCGACTCGTGCCGTCGTCCATCTATCTGCGACCTCTTTTCCGAATCTATCGCGCGGATGAATAAAATCGTCCGCTTTCACCGCATCTTTCGGAGCATGACGCAGCCAAAGCGCGTTGTTTCGCATGTCGTGTTCCAACTCACATTTCCTCGCTTTCGTCGTCTTTTCGACCGCGGCTTTTTCGATGATTGGCATGAAATCTTCTTTCACCGCCGTTTCAAGCGCGCGTGCGGCGGATTCAACCCGATCAAGCGCCTCGGGAATGTGCTCGCGACGAACTCTGCCTCTCCAACGCTCGTTTTCAAACGTAAATCTGTTCGGTATGTTGAGGAGCTTGAGTGGTTGATCTAGACCGTCCATGACGAAAGATGCGTCATCGCGCTCGTCCTCGTCGTCGCTTTCGTCTTCATCACTCTTCTTGCGAACAACAGCGATTCCATTCAGAACGTCTTCGCTTACCACGTCTTCTATCATCGCGCTCGCCTCCGCGCACGCCTTGGCGAGCGCGTCGCCGCTCAGCTTGGCGCCGAGCTTCAAAGACGTGGGATCGATCAACAAATGTCCGGCACGACGAATGTCCGCGCTGCTGTTCGTTAGCAGTGCCTCGACACCGCGCGCCATGGACGCGAGATCGGCGAAAAATGTATGGCTCGCCTCGCGTTGGCTCAAAAGTTTCGCCACTTTGCTCGGCGGCAGCACTTCGAGTTGCGGCATGGCCGACGTCGACTTCGTGAAAAGCACCGAAGCCTCTTGAATCGCGAGAGCAGTTTCAGGCGGCGGTGGATGAAGTAATAGCTCTTGTAAGTACGAGCGACACGCCGCCGGTGCCGACCTCTCGGGCAACAGATGCGTCAAGAGCGGAGGCACGGATCGCGACGGCAAGATTCCGAGCTGTTGCGCGGTCGCGAGTGAGAGCGGCGCTGGACGGCCTTTATTGGGCACAGTCACGCGATGGAAAGCATCTTCGGGTCCGAGTCCGTGATCCAAACGCACGAGGTCTAGGAGCTTCTCCACGACGTCGCCGTTGTATTTCACCGCGTCGACGCCTTCGGCGGCGCTCAAAATCGACTGCACCTCCCAGCGTAAACGCCGACTCGGCGCGCTCGTACCCGCCGCGTGCCGACCGCTCTGTGCGTGGCCACTTCCCAGACTTGCGTGCCTGTAAAGAGGTGGCGCGATGCCGCCCGCTGACAGCTTCGCCGCGGCGGCTTCCGCCGTCAATCCCTCGAGGACGGATACTCGACGCAGATCCGGTTCGACGGTGACTACGGTGTACCCGAGCGCGCTACTCGCGAGCCCAATCACCGGTGGCGCGCTCCCATCTCCGAAATCGACGTCCTCGCCCTGCGATGCCGCGCCTTTGACGTAATTCGGCGACGCCGGCGTCACGATCGCAGCGATGTACCGATCCTTAGGCGGCGTCGGTTGGCCGTATCTATTCATCTGCGGCACCTCTTCGCAAACGACGCACGAGTACCCTCTCGACGTCAACCGATCGAGCGTCTCCTGAATCTTCACCACCGGACACCCCGCCTTGGGCACACCCGAAACCCCCATCGGATTCAACCCCGCGTACATCACCAGCATCACCGCGTCGTATCCCAAGCACTCGTAAAAATCTCCCACTCGAATCAGCGAAACTTTTCGCGGATGCGCCGCCTTCACCGTCCTCGCGTAATCGTACAGCGTCATCCGTCTCCCCGCCCCGTGCCTCGTCGACGCCCCTCGCAGCGTCAGGTCCACGCCCAGCGGGTCGTCTCGATCGAGTCTCGCGATCATCCCTCGCGTCGACGCCTTCGCGCTCGCGTCGTGCTTTTGAATCTGTTCCCGCCAAAACGACACCGCGTACTGCTCGTCGCTCGCGCGCGTCGTCGTCTCGTCCGTCGCCGCGCGCGTCGCGCGCATCGCGCGCTTCGCCGTCGCCGTCGTCGTCGCGCATCGCCATCGCGGCGTCGCGCGCGCGCGCGCCGTCGTCGTCGTCGTCGCCGTCGCCGTCGTCATCGCGCGTCGAGCCGTCGCGTCGTCGCCGCGCGCGACTCGCGCGTCGCGCGACGCGAGCGACGCGCGCGCGCGCGACGCGAGCGACGCCGACCCGCGCAGGCTCGCGGCGACGACGCGCGCGCGACGCGCGAGTCGGGACGCGCGCATCACTGCCGCGCGACGCCATCGCGCGACGCGACGCCGTCGCGAGACATGGGCGCGACGCCGCCGGCGATCGAGGTGACGAAGAGCGTGTACGGGATGGAGTACTCCGCGCACGGTGCGCGCGCGACGCGCGAGGAGGGCGCGCGAGGCGACGCGAACGCGCGTCGTGAATGCTCGAAACGGTTGCGCGAACGACGCGAACGACGCGCGCGACGCGCGCGAAAAGGGCGCGGACTGACGACGGGGCGAACGCGGCGCGATCGCGCGACGCAGCGTGCCCGAAGCGGCACAAGATGGAGGCGGAGGCGATGTTTCCGGGGGTTGACGTCGGGGACATGTTGGTCGTGCCGACGTGTCAGGTGCGCGGACGAACGACGACGCGCGCGACGACGACGACGACGCGCGCGACGACGACGACTGACGGTGGATGACACGTGGTAATCGCGCGATCGATAGCGGACGAAGATGGATTTGGTGCAAACCGGGGAAAACGTGGACATCGAAAAGGATTTCTGTCTCGAGCGATTCGTCGACTTTGCGAAACGCGTGACGGACGCGCTTCGCGCGGGTGGGTATTGGTGCGATTACATCGATCCGTGCAGCGGGCTTTCGATGATCAATCGCGATTCGCAACACGTGTACGGCGAGGTGGACGCGTTGGTGACGCTTTTGAATTATCAAACCACCAACAGCGGGTGCTGCAAGGTGGTTTTGCACCCGCAGTGGGGCAGCGCGGTGTACCCGGCGAGTCTGTTCGCCAAGGCGCCGGTGAGCGCGCTGCGCGACGCCATCGCGAGCGCCGAGCGAGACATTCGCGCGAGCGATCCGACGGCCTGAATCGTACTTTTACCTCGTGTTGTCAACGCGCGTAAAATCTCCGTCGACGCGTCGCGGCGCCTCACGGCGCGCCTCGCCCCGCCGCGATGTCGCGCGCGCGCGCGCGCACCGTCGCCCTCGACGTCGCGCCGAGACGCGCGAGCGTCACCGTTCGACGCGCGCGTCGCGCCACGCACGCCGCCGCGTCGACGTCACGCGGCGGTGACTCGGCGCGGCACCTGTACAATCTCCTGGGCGTGTCCCCGAAAGCGACGACGAAGGAGATCAAATCCGCCTACCGCAGGCGCGCGCTCGAGCTGCACCCGGACGTGAACAAAGCGCCCGACGCGTCGGCGCGATTCAACGAGGTGAAAGAGGCGTATAACGTGCTCGTGGACCCGGCGAGGCGCGAGGCGTACGACGCGGCGGCGACGTCCCGGGGACGCGCGACGGCGACGGATTGGAGCGATGCGTGGACGCGCGCGACGAGCGGCGCTCGATCACCGCGCGCGTCGTCGTCGCGCAGGTCGCCGTCGTCGTCCGGCGCGCGCGCGACGCGCGCGCGAGAGGAGGAAGAATTTTATGGCTTTGGCGACTTTTTCCGCGACTTGGAGAAGGAGCTCGCCGCGCGAGACGCCGCGCGTCCCGCCGGCGCCGCCCCGAAATCCCTCTGGGAAGAGCTCTACGAGATCGGCGAAGAGTTCGTAGATTTCCTCGAGGACGCCGCGCCGAAGCCGAAACCGAGATCGAAATCGGAGTTCAGTCGCGCCGCTTCGAAGCCGAGTCCCGAGCCGAAGAAACCGTCGGCGGCGCCGCGCGTCTCGTCGCAAACCGTGGACGACATGCTCGCCGAGTTAAAGCGCGACATGGGACTGTAGCGCGATCGAACGCTTAAAATTCTTCGCCGTCGTCGACCGCGCCGTGCGCCGTCGCGCGTCCGCGTTCGCGTTCGCTCGCCGCCGCCTCGCGAACCGCGAACCGCCGCGTCCGACCGACCGCGACGTTTTTCAACCGTCTGCGCGCGTAATCCAACCTGGCGCCGTCGCACCGCGTCGCGCGCGCCCGCGGCGCGTCGCCGCGATGTTCGAGCGGTACCTCGCGGACGCGCTGAACAGGGCGCTCGGCGCGTACTGCGACGGCATCGACGGCGAGAAACTGCGCGTGTCCGCGTGGGCGGGCGACGTCGAATTGCGAAACGTTCGCCTGAAGAAGACGGCGCTGTCGACGCTGCGCGCGCCGGTGACGGTCGACGCCGGCGCCGTCGGGTCGCTGCGATTGAAGGTGCCGTGGATGAACCTCGGACGCGAACCGGTGGTGGTGGAGATCGATCGAGTGTTCGTGCTGGCGTCGAGGGTGACGATGGAGGCGGCGACGGCGACGGCGGACGAGACGCGAGACGCGGAGGAAGACGAGGCGGAGAAGACGAAGCGAATCGAAGAGGGAGAGCGAGATTGGTTGAGGACGGCGATGGGGAAGATGACGACGACGATGCGAGAGGAGGCGGAGAGATCGGATAGTTGGTTTTGGAAGACGTTTAACACGGTGCTGGGGAATTTGCAAATAACGGTTCAAAACGTGCACGTGCGGTACGAGGATGAAATCACGACGCCTGGGCACACGTTTTCGTGCGGAATGACGATAGGAAAGTTGAGCGCGATCACGGTGGATGATTTTGGGGAGCCGACGTTCGTCGCGGGAGGGTCGCTGGAACGCATTCACAAGCACGTGGCGTTGGAAAAGTTTTCAATGTATCTCGACTCGGGGGCGGTGTATCGGCCGTGGAAAACGCACGCGGGGTGGACGCCGCCGAAAGTGGAAGACACCGAGGCGTGGTGGGCGTTATTTGGCGTGGGGTTGGTCGAAGAAGCGCCGAGCGACGTGCGAAACTACATGTTGCACCCGGTGACGGTGGAACTGTTTTATCACCGTAAAGGACGAAAAGAACAAACCGAGGCGGGTGAACCGAGGCAAATGTGTGACTTGAAGTTTCAAGACGCGCGCATGGCGTTGAGTCGTAATCAATACCACAGTACGGTTCGTTTACTAGAGGCCTTCAATCAGTATCGTTTGCGATTGCCGCACGCCGATTTCCGCCCGATGGTGAGCGTCAAAGCTCAACCGCGCGCGTGGTGGACGTACGCCAAGTGCGCGGTCTCGGCGAGAAAGAAGAACGTTTTAGGGACTTTCGAATGGCGCAACATCCAAGAGGCCGGAGCGTTAAGGCGTGAATATCTATCCATATACATAGCGGAGGGTAGTGCATCGAACGCTGAGTTTATCAATCGAGTACACGAGATAGAGCGCAACGTTGACTTTGAAGTTGCGCTCGCCTGGCGTTGCATCGCTCATAGCAAATCGAAAGCCGCGAGCACCGTCGGACGACCGCCTTCTCTCGCCTCAAAAGCGAGAGGCGATGTTGTTCATATGTTGCACGAAGAAGAGTCGGAAAAATCAGGCTACTTTTCGTGGATGTGGCGATCGTCGACGAAAGAGTTGACGGCTAAGTCACTGGAAATGTCAAACGACGACTGGAGCAAGCTGGAAGAGCTCATGCGCGGCGGCGCGGAGGAAGTGGATTTCGACCCAAAAGAACTCGGCATGGAATTCAGAGGATCGATGAAAAAGCTTTCCATGGAGCTCACCGATCACGATGATCACAATAAAGAGCGTCTCGTTTTGAATTCAAGTATGGTTGGCGCGAAGATTTCGACGAGGACGTACAAGGATCAATCAAACACGTATTTCACCATTAACAGTTGGACGTGCGAGACGACGAATGAACGAATATTGTCGAGCGGAGTAGGCGCGTCGTTGCGCAAACATGCGCTCGAAGTCAAGCACAACGCCTACCCACTCGAACACGACCTCGATGCCAACGTGGACGTCAAGCTTTCTCCGGTGTACATTGTCTTTGATGGACAAACCGTCGACCAACTGCGCAACTTTTTTAGCTCAAAAGAATTAGTCCAAACAGATTTTGCGCTCCAAGTGGATGAGGCAATGATTAAGCTTGAAGAAGCAAAAGAATCGACCACTGAAGCGTTGAATAAAATTGCCATGACGTTCGACATTCACGCGCCAAAGGTGACAATTCCAGTTCGCCGACGAGGTAGAGTGGCGTTCCAAACGTTGGTGGATTTCGGTCATTTCACCATGGTGGCCGATCCACTTGATCCGTCGGTGAGTTTTGATCGCAAAACTGGGGCGCCAGTGTACCAGACGTTTGCCGTCGTCAGTAAGGATACGGCCGTATTTCTCGCGCCGTCGGACTTTGATTGGGGGAACTCGGTGTCAACGCCGCTCGACCAAGTCTGCGAAACACTCATTGCCCCTTGTGACGCCAAAATGCGTTTTGCGATGCAAGGCGCCGGATGGACACCTGAAGCTGGACCTCGCTCAAAAGTGCAAATATCTTTAAGTACTTTTCAGATGTACATGTCTCCGTCGAAAATGGCACGATTATACGCGACCATGCAGATGACATCGTCCGCAAAGCAAAGTTCAATGGCATTATCTGAGGATACCGGCAGCACCGCCGTAATTGATGCGAAACCTTGGTCAGATGCGCTCATCAGCGGTGCCGCCTCTGCGAAGAAAGTGGGTTTAGTTGGCGGCGCGAGCGGTTACCACAGTCGTTGGTTGTGCATTCAAGGTCCTTACTTGTACATTTTAGAAAAACCCGATGCGGCGGGTTACATTGATTTCGTTCGCATCGGCTACAGCGTTAGAGTGACCGTTTTGGAAGACGATGAAGACGGGGAAAAGCAGAATTTAACTTTGGCGATCCACGATTCAAAAACGCCGAAATCACGCGCGCGCGATACGAACAATACTTGGTTATTCCGTTTCGCTGACGAACAAGAGCATTCAAAGTGGCAACGATGGCTTCAGGATATGAATGAAGTCGCTGTGGCCACAAGAGCGGTGCAATCATCTACGAAAGCTATTGTCGAGGAAGAAAGTTCAGAAAATCTTAACCAGGACTTCGACGAGGAAGATGTCGTCGACTCTATGCTCACGATGGAACTAGGAAGCGTGTCCGTGCATCTTTCTGGCCAGCCAATGGGTATTCCCGGAGCAAAGTGTGATGGTTTAGAAAATGGTGGCGTGGCGAGACTGTTGGATCGTAACTTGGCAGAATCCACGGAAATCCCTATCGCGGAGCTCAACTCTACATCGGCTTTGATCAGCGTTCAAACGAAAGAACATAGCCGAGAGTTTGTTATGGAGGTATCGAGCATGGATATCGTGGACAAGCTTTGCGGTACAACTGAAACCATGCGTCTTATGAGCGCGCACGCGCGTGATGACGTGAAAGTTCGACTCAAATACAAGGAATTGAGCGAAAGTTCACCGGAGTACAACAAAATCAATACAATAATGTGCTTGGATACCGAGAATGTCAGCTTCGCGCTTCACAGACCGACCATCGGTTCACTGTATCGCATGCAAGAGGAAATCAAGGTCATCTTGGCGGCGTTTTCATCGACAGACACTGAGGCAATTACGAAAGTAGCGTCCTTCGGCGGCCTTATCGACGAGGATTCGGATCGAATCAGTTTTCAAATGTTGCTTCATTTTCATTCCACCGTCATCATCGCTTATCTCGAAAACGAAGAAGCAGACTCGAGTCTTAAACCTTTGTTTGATTGCTGCATGGATGATTTACAGTTGGAGATGAACTCGAAAGCCGCCGTGCAAGAAGTTTCTATGTCGCTCGGAAACCTTCGCGTGGGTGATCAGACTGCGCCGAAAGACAATGCGTATCGACAATTCATCGACCTGAATTCATCTGATGCATCAAATACCAGTCGCACGCAGATTGATGTCTTCATGTACAACCATCTTGCGTCAAACTTCCCAGGATACGAATACGACGTTCGCGTCAAATTCCATGATGTCAAGATGATTGTCATGTATGCGTTCATCCAGAAACTGATGGGATATACGTCTATGTTTACACCGCCACCACTCCCCGTCAGTGCACTTCCAGAGTCGGAGAGAAATGCAGAGTTATTGCGGCGAGGCGACCCGAGACCTTTCACGATGATTTACGCCGTCGAAATGGAGAGGCCTGAACTCATCTTTCCACGAAGCAGCACCTCCGATCAAGCGTTTTCTATGGATGCCGAGTGCATAAGGGTTAAGAATAAACTGAAGTGGGAAGGAGGGAAGTCGCATTTAGATGTTGGAGCCGTGCTCTTGGATTCAACAAACGTTTCATTTTTTCGTTGCTCAGCTTGTGTGTGGGACAAATTCAAAAAGACGACGTCCATGATTCCGGAGCGCGATATGGCGCTCGATGTCTGTGTTCGCAGCCCGAAGTGGGACCCTAAAAGTCGATCTCCGACCTATGAGATTATCGTTGATTTTTTGAACGAAACGAAAGTCGAAATGTCCGATTTTGAGTATCGAGTCCTCACAGCACTTTCCGTGGAAAATTTTGCTGAAGTCGTCCCCGTCCCGCAGCCTTTGTATGAAGTTGCTGAAATTGTTTCCGTCGAGTCGGGCAATTTAAATGACAAACTCAGCGCACCATACATGCTGATGTCGATGAACGTGAATAAAATGCGAATGATGACGTTTGCTTCGGCCAAACCGAAACGAAATAAACCCCTCGCGGCGTTTCAAATTGACAATATGCACGTCGGCTACAGGAAGGACAAAGACGGCGAGACATCTGTTTCAATGATCTGCCCGAACTTAGCGCTGAACGATTTAAGAGTCGGAATTCCGAAGAGAGCCCAACAAGTGTTTGGATCGAGTCATGGCTCGACTTCTACCAAGACGTTGTTTCGCGTCGACGCAAAGCAATCGTCAACGTCTTACGACTGCGACGTCTTTTTTCAGGATTGCAGAATGATGTACGATCCGCAATTTGGCTTGGCAATCTACAACTTCTTCTCAAATACGTCAGAGGATGAATCTGAATCAGGACTTGTGAACGCTCGCTTGAGGCAAGACTTGAATTTTGGAACGCGGGCGTCCATGACGCTCGAGGAAGACTTCGACTTGAGCTCGTCGACGCGCATTCTTTGCAACGCACCCGAGGGAGCCAAAGAAGTGGAGTTGAATGGCAACGGGCGCGAGCTCGTCTTCCGTGTTTCAAACGCGCCGTTGATACATATTGCTGCGGCGAGGCACCTCAAGCTGAAGAATGTGCGAATCATTATACCAATCGGCTCCGAGCTCAGTGACTTCGTGCAATTGGAGGCAGATTCTCAATTAAGCGCGAAAGAGGTGGATGGTGTCGTCATTGTACACGAAAATCGTGCCAAGTCACGCCGTGGAAGTGAGAACTCTCTTGCTACCATAAGCACTTCTTCGTTCGATTACAACGTCAAGGCATCGATGCCTGGAGTTGAGCTTATTTTCGTAGATACCTCAAGCGGAGCAGCGGATTATGTCTTGCGCATGCGCACCGACGCAGAATTTCAATATACTTCCGCCGAGAGCAAGCAAGATGCCGCGTTTGCGTTCACGCAGTTCCAGGTCGCGGTGAGTGAATGGGGATCAAAAGGGAATATGTTCGACTCCAGTATCGTGCTAAAACCGATCGACATAGACGGACGCGTGCAGGCGACGGCAGACGATATGGAAATGATGATGCGAGCCACGAACGCCGATTTTGTCCTCGATGCACATTCTATCGAGCGACTTACCTCGCTCTCCAAAGGGTTCGCGGCAACGCTTCAGTCAACTGGTTTGTATAACCAAACTGTCTCGTGTTCAAAGTTCGTACGCGTAGGTGGAGGAGAAGGTGGTGCATTTTTCTGGCGTCCTGTTCCGCCGCCTGGATTTACGCTCTTAGGCGACTGCGTGACTCTCGACGAAGCGCCGCCCACGCGACCCGTCGTAGTCATCACAGACGCCGATGGTTTGACGAAAGCTCCGGTAGAGTTTCACCGTGTGTGTGCATTTGAAGGTGAAACGCAAAAATCTGTTGTTTGGCGCCCAATTCCTCCCGACGGATACTGTTCGCTCGGATGCGTTGTGACCTCCGACGAAGAGCCACCACCTCTCGATGTGATGCGATGCATGCGCGCTGAGGTTATCAACGAGGCGTACTACAGTGCGTGCGTTTCGCACAAGACGTCGTCCGCGTATCTAAGACAAGTTAAAAACGGACCACGAACTTTTCAGGCATTTGCAGACGGTTTTGATCCCATGACGGCGGCGGACTTGTCGTCGCCCTTGCTACCCGAACCGTTTCCACTCATCGCAGACGCCGAGCAGATTTTAGACGATAATATTTCGATGGACAGTATAGACATGCTACAAACAGTGACGACGTATGACTTCAAAATTTTATGGTCAGACGTAAAACCGGAAGGAAGTCGCCAGGCGTCGATTTGGCGCCCTCGACCGCCGCAAGGATATGTATCGCTCGGCGACTGTCTCGTCGCTGGGTCAGAACCGCCGACTGCGGGTGTGCTCGCAGTGGCGGAAGATAGCGACATTATCGCTTCGCCGATTGGATTCGTATTGGTTGGGTCCATACGCCAAGGCGGTAGCGGAACGCACGCCGTGTGGCGTCCAATTAATCCGCAAGGTTACGTTTCCTGTGGCGACGTCGTGACAAATGACGCTAAAAACCCACCGCAACTGACCACTTGCGCATGCTTACGTCAAGACTTGGCTATTGAAGTTTCGAGAAAGGGAATATGTACTGACCCAACTCAGCTGGCGCATGACGCGATATTCGTTCAAGACGCGCTCTGGAGCGCGCATAGTTCGCACTGTCAGTTGTGGAGTTCTGATCCGGATGCACCTCTCGATCAGCTTCCGCGGTGGGGGTTATTTCATTTTTCGAAGCTAGACAAAGCAATCGCTCCACGGCAGTTCCGTCCGCGGCAGTCTGTTCTCGATTACGTTCGAGCCAGAGCGAACAAGGCAAAAGGCAAAGATCCGAACGTTTCTCTCAAGATGTCAATGCCGCGAGTGAGTCTTGTACTCCTCGAGCGAGAGGCGTTTTCATACCCGCTCATCTGCGCCACTTTGTCAGACACTGCGTTCGTTGTTAACGGTACATCTGCGCGTATGGATGGAAACACCATGTTCAACGTAGCAGTTTCCTCTTATAACAGTTCTCGCAACGTTTGGGAACCCGTCATTGATGCGACGAATTCTTATTTGAAATTCTCGTACAGCGATACAGGCGATGAATCTGCGCCAGCAGGAACGACGGTACAAGTAAAGACCGTCACGCCTCTTTGCATGACGGTTTCGCAGAGATTCGTAGCATCGATGTTGCGTTGGAGTGAGTGGCAAGGCCAGACAACTATGGTCGCCAGTGGTGTGTCAGAACCTCGGGCAGCCGATGAAGACTCTATTCGTTACGACAATCACCTTGTGAATCAAGACGTGTATTTGCGGGTTGGCTCGTCGAAGGCTGTATGTCTCAAGCCTGGAGAATCACGCGAGATTCGAACGGCAAATCGACATGTTGACTCATACGCGTTGCCGATAGACGACACTTCGTCGCCTTTGACATCATCGCAGAATAGTGAAAAGATGCCGGTGCGAGCGAAATGGTCTGCAAACATTCATCTGATTTCCGCCAATGTTCCTACTGACGATGACATGTCGCAAATCGTTGCGAGTATGACATTCGATTTTCCAGACGGACTCGGCTCTACCAAGGTGAGAACTCGCGCTATCACGTCGAATTCACAAAATTCATGCATCAATTGGAACGAAGAATTTCAAATCATTCCACGCGTCACGCGCGCATCAAAGACGCACTGGCGAGAGTACGCGGAAGATGTGTTAGTGACGTTAGCCATTGCTGATGATCACTACATTGGCTCCTCAGAGAATGACGTCGCCACAAAGTCTATGACTTTAGCGTCTTTCTTGAGCAATCTGACGGTGTCGGGAGAGCATTCTCACATTGGTGAAGGCGTCATTAAAGTTCCACTCGTGGACGACGACGGTTCGCTCGAAGTGAAGGTGCGAGTCGAGTTTGTAGAATTAGACACCAAGCGTGAGCGTGCGAGCGATGGTGATTCGGATCAAGGTGATTCTGAAGTTTTCATAGCTTTTGCACCTCACGGTCCATGGAAATCGATTGACGCGCGCACGCCGAATGCGGCACAAATTATTGATGGAAAGTCTTCCCGGTGCATCGCAAAATCCTCTGGTCCGAGCGCTTGCACGTTCAAACCGATGGCCACGTTCATAAACACTACGTCAAATGACATTGAAGTTTGTATTTGCCCGGCGGGAATGCATCCCGATGACAAACCGGGTCGTGCGTCGACGAGGAAGCGACCAAAACGCATCTACGAAGAAGTTTTCGAGAATCAGCGCAGAATACCCCTGGTCGCTGGTTTTTCGTCAAAAAATTTGATTCCCACCGAACGCAAAGCATGGTCAAACGGTCAAGGAGCTAACAGCACGAACTCCATCGATGAGTTCACCACAAGACTGTTGCCCTCAGATTTCAAGTGGGACGGCCAGTGGGAAGTGCACGTTGGTGAAAACACGGATTCAGAAGGATGGGCATACGCGATAAATTTACCAGATCTGAAATATCCGTTTGGCGACAACCGACAGCAAGGCCCTTTGTCTATGGTGCGCATGCGTCGCTGGGTTCGTCGACGAGTGCCTATCGAAGAACATCAACCAGTCGTGCTCGACGCCGAAGATGACGCTGTGCTTCGTCAGAGTGTTGTCGTCAAGCCGAATGAAACCGTGGGATTGATTCCCGCGATAATTGGACCGGATGCCCCGGCGGAACTGTTTGTACGTAACATCACATTGCGAGGTCAATCATCATGGGGGACAAACGTCGACGACCATGGAAGCACATGGTCTTGTATGATTCATAGTGCCATGGAAGGCGCCGAAATTGCTCGAATGACCGACGCTGAGGGTAAAAACAGATTCATCGGTATTCAAGTCGAAGCCGACGCGGTCGCACCCGACGGTAAAGCTGCAGATGATGTTACAGGTTTCGAAGACTGCGAGCTATTGGAAGACGGATATTACAACCTTAACCCAGAGGCAATGGAGTGGAAAATCACTGCCGGCGCTCCGCACATCATCACAAATCATTCTCCGCACACGATGACGCTGACTGTGTTTCAAGGACAAGTAGATACACCGCTGAGCGTCAAGGCGATAAGCACTGCGACCATCACCCCTTGGAACTCTCTACCGATACACAGTGTGAATCCTGAAACGCCTTATTATTTACGTCTCGCGCTCGATGATGGTTTCGAAGTCATGGTTCCTCCGAAACGTTTGATACCGGTGTCCCCGATGGCGGTCGAAGCGTTGGCGTCAGCCGGAACACTGGATGCTTTTGATGCTTTCGAAATGCCATCAACTGATTCAGTCAAAACTGATGACAATGCGACATCATCTTTAGATGAAGTGAATTTGCGGAGCTCAGACGGAAGGACCGCGGTTTTGGACGCGCGCACTGACTTTGGTTTCCTCACGCGCTCTACTCGCAAAACAGTTTTCTCCGCATCCTTGATCATCGTGAACAAAAGCGGTATCAATCTCGCCATCAGAACTTCGACGATGGAAATGCCGTCAACAGATGACGACTCGTCTATTTCTAAAGTCAAAATGGTCGAAACTTACGCTCCGAGATCCAAGCGAGGCATTCAATCGCTTCATCGTTACGTGATTCGCAAAGCGCCAAAGGAGAACCAAGTAATCATGCTCGAAGTTGGCGTCAACGATTCGAACGCTCACATACATTTATCGCCTGCCATTCCCATAGATGAACGAGAGCTTCTTCGCGGCGCCGTCGTCGTGCGAGCACTTTGCAAAGATGGTTCTTTCTACTCTCTCACTGTGCGAATGGAAACTGGCAGTGAATTCTCGAAGGAGGGCGCGCAGGTTGTTTTCATTGAGCCGCGATGTACGGTTACGAATCAAACTGGCATGGATATTTTGCTGGCTCAGAGTTCTGATGACAAAGACGCTTCAGCGCTAATTTTGAAAGCGACTGATATCACCGTGCCTCTGAAGATGCAAACGGCGAACGACGACGGTTTGGTTCGCATCAAACTTCCACACGCAAAATGGTCTGCTCCGATAGACTTGTATGGCATCAAGACGATCAGGGATTCCATGAAAATCCCGATACGGAGTTCTGTCAATCCCGAAGACTTCGATTTGTTGAGTTTACATTTGGATATGTCAAAACTCGGAGTATCAAAAGTCAGTTGTGCGATCGAGCCTCGTTTTACAGCAAACATTCTCATTGAGAACGCCAGCGATGTCGATTTCGTCGCCTTCAGACAAGCTTGTGCGATTGAAGACAATCCGGAAGCGTGGATCGTGGTACCTCCACAATCAGCGAAAGCTTTCGCGTGGTCTCGACCGCGAGATGCGAGAAAACTTGCAGTGCGAGTGCTTCAGAAAGGCTCGCTTCAAGGTTCGATTCAACGCGTCTATGATTTCGACCACTTGGATCTCGGAACAGAGAACGAAGTGTTGCCCGGTTTGCCCGTACCAAAGATCGAGCTGAAGACGACGGCGGAACTCGACATTGACGGTGGCGATTCAGTTTACTTCAATTTCCTGCCGGTCACCCGTAGGCTAAGAAGGGGAAGGCGTATCGTACGTATCAAGTCATACGGCAGCTCGACAATCTCCAAGCATTTGACCTCAGCAAGCCGCGCGAGCTCGACAGAGTCGCGCATCTCAATGCTCATCACCGAAAGCAGCCTTGCCATTGTCGATGGTGCGATGAGTGAAATTATCAACTTCACGACCACTGGCGTTGGTTTCGAGTATCTATCAGGCGTCGGTGGGGGTATTGAACGCATGGCACTCACGGTGAAATCATTACAAGTCGACGACATGAACGATGGCTCGCAGTATCCCGTCGTCGTGCGTTTGCTTGGGGACACGCGAGAACATTCATTCTTGACCGTAAAAGTGGTCACCAAGACATCTCCTGGATTGGAAATGCGCATTTATCCATTCATAGACGTCAACTTTGCTCCACTTGACCTACAACTTGCCGTGCACGAACCGCTCATTTGGCGACTGGTAAACTTTTCGGAGGTGATGAACACGACAACATCAAAAGATGGAGGAGAACGTCTTGAAGTCGTCAACCTTCCTATAGCTATCGGTAGCTTCCACGTGAGTGAACTGAATTTGCGATTACGGTTCCGTTCTGCGCTTTATTCAAGGCCGAAGCACGCGATGCCTGCTTTTATGGCTGGCGTGGCTTTCGTAAACATCGACGACGGTCAATTGCATCTGCACGCGCTTCGAGTACACAGAGTGCGCACGCTCGAGCAAGCTTTCATGAGGATGATATCGGATTCTTACTCTCGGCAAGTCGCCAGACAAGCACTCTTGTTGCTCGTCGGTGTCGATGTTTTGGACTCGTTTTCGCAGGCGCTTAGTCAGGCGTCCGCGGGAGTTGCCGCTTTAAGTCTCGATAAAAAGTTTTCGCACTCTATGAACGCTACGCTCGGACCCGACGCCCAAAAGGCTGATTCCATCCAAAATGGTTTAGCTTCCGGCACCGAGATGCTCGCTAAGGGCGTTTTCCGAGGTTTTACCGGGGTTTTCCGAAAACCGATCGAAGGCGCTGCGAAAGGCGGCGCGCTTGGCTTCGTCAAAGGTGTCGGTAAAGGTTTGGTCGGAGCCGTGACGCAACCCATCGCCGGCGGTTTAGCCGCCGTAGGTCGTACCGCGGAAGGTATTGCGTCGGGTGTCGATGGAGTAAAAAGTGCGCTTGGTGTTAACTCGTCGGCGCCGCAACGTCGCATTCGGGAACCTCGCGCTCAGCATGCCGACGGTATTTTGCGCTCGTACGACGCGACCGCCGCGCGCTCGCAGCGCGCGTTGCGTACAGCCGAGCGAGGAAAGTTGGGCGGTGGAATCGATGAAGTGTTCACACACAAAGGGTACTACGGCCGTGACAAGTATCTTTCGAGCGTTGAGGTCAATTCGAGGGCTTATTTGATCGTTCTCACCGATCAGCGCGTGGTGACGTTGAAACGAACAGCGGCAGACAAGTACGTCGCCCTTTGGCATGTGGGATGGCACGAGTTGCTTCACGTTGAAGTGCAAGCTCCAGCGAACTGTGTACTGCACTTAAAAGAGTACAGCCGAAAGAAGCGACTTTTCGAAAAGCAACGAATCACACGTGTGATCAAAACGACCCCTGGTACGAATCAAGCGGAGGAGCTGACGGCGATGATTGCAGACGAAATGACGCGACGATCGAACTCGATGTCTGATGAGGACGAGTACGACGACGACGGTGAACCTCTTCCTCCATACACACCTTGTGTTAACTGGAAATGCGTGGTAAGTCGAGGTCAGACGTGTTTCTGGGCACCCATCCCACCAGTAGATAAGTATGTCGCGTTCGGTCACGTCATCGGCGGCACAAATCCTCCGTCCGAGCCTGTGAGTATGGTTTTACGAAGCGGCGGCAACAGCGTTGTGCTCAGTCCACCGGTTCGATATGAGCTCATATATCGCGAGCAGTCAGATTTCACGGTGTGGATGCCCGTGGCTCCCGCGAGATTCCGCGCTCTTGGTGCCGTCGTCGTCAAAGGCGCCGAACCACCCAAGAAAGACCTCGTCACGTGCGTCCGAACGGATTTCCTCACGTTGGCTCCGTTCGACGACGACGCGTCGTGGATGCCCGAAGTGGACGAAACGATGCGACGATCGGATCGTAAGCATTTTGAAAACACAAGCATGTGGTCTATTGACAATCTTGGTCGAACGTTCATAGCGACTAGGTCTCGAGATTGCCCAGATGGACGTTTTGCTTTGGATGTGCTCGACGCGCACGGCGACGACGACCGGATGATGATTTGATGGACGATTCGATGAACAATCACTTAACCGTGCCGAAGCCGTGAGTTCTCGCGAAAATCGGCGACACATTTAATTTTTATCCTACACTTGTAATGTTACATCGCTATTGCTACGCCCGGGCTTTTCGGTTCGATATCGCGACCGCCAAGACGACAGCGCTCAACGCCGTGGCGGCGACGAGCGCGCACTCGATTCGAGACCAACCTCGGGATGGCACCACCGAAGACGAAATTGTTGCTTCTTCGGGTGGTTTCGTTGACGAAGATGATGCTTTGAACTTCTTCGCCACCGCGCGCGTCTTTTTCTTGGGCGCAATCATGTCCTCCATGTCCGGCGCGTCGGGCGTCTTCAGCGCGAGTTGCCCGCACGCCCCGGCGATGTCTTGCCCCATCTCGTGACGCACGGTGGTGAACAAATCGAATTCTGGCGACGTCAAAATTTCCAACATCTTTTGAACCGCCTCGCGTGTCGGCGGCACGTGCCCAGCCGGCGTATCCGTCGGGTTCAACGGTATCAAGTTCACGATTACCTCCTTACCGCGCAACAGGGCGCCGAGCTCTCGCGCGCACGCCTCGTCGTCGTTCACACCTCCCAAGACGCAATACTCGATCATCGTCTTCATCTTCGGCCCACTGGCCATGTGCTCATCCAAAGTCGCCATTAAATCCTCCAACTTGTACGCCGTCGCCGTCGGCACAATCTTTTGTCTCAGCGCCTGGTTCGGCGCGTGCAGCGACAGCGCCAAGCACGTCCCCGGCGCGTCTCGCCGCAGCGTCCGCATCCTCGGAATCACCCCCACCGTGCTCACCGTTATTTTCGCCGGCGACAATCCAAACCCCTTATCGCTCGTCATCACCTCGATCGCGTCGATCACGTTTCTGTAATTATTCAACGGTTCGCCCATGCCCATGAACACGACGTTTCGCACCGCGTCGCCTCGACTCGCGTGCGCCAACTGTTCACATATCTCCCCCGCGCTCAGATTCCCGAGCTCCCCGAGCGTTCCCGTCGCGCAAAACGTGCATCCCATCTTACATCCGACCTGCGAGCTCACGCACAGCGTCGTCCGTCCCTTGGCGTGTCGCATCACGCACGCCTCCACGCTGTCCCCGCCGCGAAGCGCCACGATCATCTTCGTCGTCGTCCCATCGCGCGACCGCGACTCGTGTCGCACCTCGGTCGTGTACAGCACAAAGTTCGCGTCCAGCGCGTCCACCACCGCGCGCGGCAGCCCCTCGACGTCGACGTCGTCGAGCGTCATCGCGCCGCGTCGACACGCGAGCGCGCATCGATGCTGCAGCGTCTTCGCGTGTTTCTCCGCCTTCGGCGCGTCGCACGACGCGCGCTCGCGCACGAACGCGACGAGCGCGTCGCGTTCGAACACCCCGCGGCGCGCGTCGCGCGTCGGCGCCATCGCGCGCGGCGATGTCGAGCGTCGTTCGCCGCCGCCGGTTCGTCTCGCGTCACTGCGCCGCGACGCCGCGCGGTGACCGTCGACGCATGGCGTCGACGCGCGACGACGCGGGCGACGCCGAGCGCGGGCTCGAGCGCGCGCGCGCGCTGACGCTGACGCCGCGCGCGAGCTTCGGCGCGGCGGCGACGCGACGGGCGTCGATTCGCGATTTGCGAACGCGATTGGACGCGTTGATCCGCCAGGACGACGACGACGACGACGACGACGGGACAGACGGAGGGTTGAAACCGACGCCGTCGACGACGTGGATGGCGGCGATCGCGCGCGAGTTCGCGGCGATCGGAAGCCGCGGAACGCTGGCGGAGGGGCTCAGGGCGATGTGCGCGAGACAATTGAAAAAGGCGAAAGCGAGACGACAGACGGCGGCGTGGCGGAGCGGCGCGCAGCTGTGCGCGAGCACGTGCGTGTGCTTCGCGACGTTCTTTACGATGCCGGTTTTGGTGAGAAACATGCCGAAACCGAGCTTTTTATTGATCACGCTGTTGTTCATGGCGGACGCGAGTGTGGGCGCGATGATTCAGAAAGGCTATAACCGGGTGCGGGGTACACTTTTCGGGGCGTTGACCGGGACGGTTTTCTTGTACATCGTCGACGTCGTCGATGGGCAGTGGAAGCAGAACTTGGCTGGGGCGATTCTGAGCGGTGGTGTCATGATGTTTGGCAGGTTTCACATGGCGAAATCGCCGAAGACGGGATACGCGTGGTTGATTTTCATGCTCACGTTTTTAATCGTCGTGAACGACGGCTGGAAAGTCGTCGCGGGGGACAACTTGATTTCTCACAGTTTCGAAACGGCGCTGTGGCGCACGATTCACGTGGCTCTGGGGTGCGTCATCATCGTCGTGACGTCGTGCGTGGTGTTTCCGAATTACGCGCGTAAGACGTTACGATTGCAAACCGGCTTCATCGTCAGCAATCTCTCGAGCGCGTATCACGCGCTGACGATGAATCACATCAGCAAAGGAGACGACATTCGCGAGGTGAAGCTCGACGAGTGCGTCGATATCGCCAAGAGCATCTCCGCCGCGCAAACGCTCGTGTACCCCGCGAGCGCCGAGGTGTATTTGCGCGCGAGCTGGAGGCGCCGGTACTTTCAAACGACCGCCTGGACGAATCTGCTGAAAGAATTGACGAGGATCTCATCCGTCGTCACCGCTTTACAGGTAAACACGATGGATGAAGAGTTTGTCGGAGTCGCGAGCCAAGACGAAGAGCTACGTGAAATCCTCGTCTCGCTTTCGCGCTGGATCGTCGAATCTTTGCTCATCGTCAAAATGCTGTTGACGTACTCCGCGAGCTCACTCACGTTTGATGATTCGACCTTCTCTGAGCGCATGAGACGCGCCGTGCTCAGACGAACGAGCAGAGACGCGTCGCGAATCGAAAGCCGCCGCGAGCAAAGCTTCCTCGCGCCGTTGATGACCAACCTGGATCGAAGCATTCGCTACGCCGGCGTCCTCTCCGCCTCCCTCGACGCGTACCTCAACGAATGGACCGTCATGACCACCGTCGTCGGCGAAGACGACGCCG
>JACLAB010014825.1_pt1 | contig 22187 bp, 32 predicted proteins | sample 8027921 | NCBI WGS metagenome assembly JACLAB01 (sample SAMN15725117, study PRJNA655200) | protist metagenome | isolation source: fluorescence activated cell sorting (FACS) single amplified genomes of... | place: USA: West Boothbay Harbor, Gulf of Maine | collected 2000-07-19
GGCTTGGAGCGTCTCAGAGTTGCCACATCGGACGCAAAAGCCATCCCTAAGCCTTACAGCCTTACTGAACCAAACGTCCGCCTGATCGCGCTTAACACCGCCTAATGGCAAGTTCCGTCCCCTAGTAAGTTTTCGTCTAATTCTATTTCAATCTCACCTACCGATAAAGCAGTCTGCCACATCTCTGCAAATCGATCTATCTCTACATCAACCGTTACGCCCTCGGGAAAATTGTCAGTGTAAACGTCCGTTTCTGAGGGGTTTGAGGAGTTGGTCATGCAGCCGCCTATGGTTGACACCAAAAATACAACCATGCCCCTGTTTTTTGGTAACTCCGCTGCGATTAGCATCATTGCCTGGGCCTCACTGTGATTCTAGATACCTCCCCGTCAATTTTATCGTAAGTAATTACCTTCGCGCCTCTCCTCGATACCCAGCCACCACGCGCCGCATAGGCGTCTCTGGCAGCCAGTGTTGGGTGTTGCTCAGCTATTGCGCCGCCATCTTCTACCACTCGCTCATGGTGATAATGACCCGTATGAATATAGGTGTAACTAGCTTTGCCCCACATTTCTCGGAATCGAGGCTCACTAGCAAACAGCTTATGCAACTGCGGCAGCTTCATCTTGTGGCCGTGATGAAACGCCAGCATAGTCTGGCCGTGTAGGTATGCGTAATAGGGGTAGTCATTATCAATCACCTCTACTCGCCGCTCTTTGCTGAAGAGGTGCGCTAGGTGTTTACGCAGCCAGATGGAACCCGAAATATCGTGATTACCTTCCGCATTCACAATAACCACCCTGCCGAAATGGCCCAGCATGATATTCACCGCCTCAGCCATCACAGACATAGTGAGGTCTACCAGCTTTGCGTACCGGGTGTCTGCGTCCAGAATATGGCCCGACTGGGGGGTCACGTTAAGGATGCCATCCCAATGCAGGAAGTCCCCTAGCTGGCAAAGCATCCCCGTACCGGCCTTGGGTGAGGCTGAAACCATGTCGTGGATAGAGTTTAGGAAGACGTCACGGGCGATCTTGATATCCCAATCATCGCCGGTCTCCGCCTCATAGGCGTACATCCCCAGGTGGAAGTCAGTAATGGTCAGAAGGCTCAGTAACGAGCCCTCGACCTTGCCTGGCTTCTTGCTTGGCTTGAATGGCGGAATGCCTGAGTGAGCTTCTTCTAGCCGCTCAAGCAATATCTCAAACTGGCGCTTCTCATCAGTCTGTGATTTTACCCACTGGCGCACCGGACGTCCGTCATCATCATAGAACGTAGATACGCCCTTAATCTTATGGCCGTCAGGTACGGGGTGATTCCAATCATGCTCCGGGCTGTAACCCGCTTTTGCAGCGCGTTCTTTAACCGCACGAATGGTTCGATAAATGCCTCGAAGATCATTGCCAAGCCTATCAGCAATCGCCTTGTTAGTGACGCCCTGAGACTTTAGCTCAAAAATTAATCTTTGCCGTTCTGTAAAACAGAACTGCATTATGGGGTTTTCCGACACTTAGCCCCCCTTCAGTGTCATAAACTCAGAGTCCGCTGGACAGGTCAATTGTACACCAAGATCGAGGCACCAGTTTTGAGTTTTATCCATAAATTCAAGCATCTCGCCGGTATCTAGAGAACTGGTCTCACGAACCTGATCCTTAATTATTGTTTTGCCTACAACAAGGTCTGAGGTTCCAAGAAACTTGTACTTCACAAGGGTCTTCATTTTTTCTTCTGTGAGGTCAGGCATCGTCTTCTGGAAATGGGCGGTCATCTCTCTCACCCACAAATGAAACAGCGCGTTCTGGCTTAGGCTGCGCTTGGGCTTATACGGCGACACTTTCCATTGAACCGGGTTTTCCCAATTCCAGTTCTTCCGCAGCCAATCCTCAAAAAATACCAGCCTCTGCGTGATGTCATCCGCGCTCTTTACCAACCAAAATTCACCCATGACTTTCCCTCCCATAAAGCAATTCTTCGATCGTCGGCGGCGTGACGCGCTCCCCCACACTAAAAGTCTGACCGGCCGTGTCATATAGCTGGATGATCCCCTCAAATGGAGCCTTGCGCTGTTTCGCCACTATGGCCCGGAAGTCGGCCTGCTCCTGAAGGGTCTTGCGCTCCTTATCATCAAGTGAGATGCCGTACTCCTGCTTTGTTTTAATCTTCGCTCGCAGCTTGTTGTGCCAGACAATAATCAAAAGGTGGCACTGATCAACAATTGTGCTACCGCCTCTGATATCGAACCGAGTCGGGACATACTCATCGCCTCCACGATCAGGCTTTCTGACATGGTGGATGATGCAGATATGAACCTTCAGTGCTGAGGCTAGGCCAATCACCTGATTGAACCATAGGCGCTCGCGCTCTATGTCATCGGAAACCCCCGTAAATTGGAGGTTATCAATAACAATCAGCTTGCAGCCTCGCTCTGCCATAGCCGCAATGGCTCCAAGGCTCTGCAGCGGCTTCACTCCGCCTAAGACGCGATACCAGCAGAATCTGGGCTCAATCCACTCAGCGAACCGCTCACCCATCTGCCGGGACGGGTTATTTACCGCGACAGCCTGCTTGCACATTAGCCTGGCCGTGTCTTCGACGTCCATCTCAAATGACGCCAGACCCACCATGCACTCCTGAGCGGCGTGAACCATAATCTGGCTGATGAAGGTGGACTTCTTATGTCCGTTAATCCCGGCGATGACTGAGCATTCGCCCATCCGTAACCTGACCTTGTCGTGGGTGTTGCTCCACGGCATCTTGATACCCGTCTCAGCTGGTGACTTCTCCAGCCGATCGAGGAACTCATCCCTGAATGCGTCAATGCTGACTACGTCAAGGTCTTCCACCTTCGCGTAGATTTTCTGCAAGTCAGCGTCAGTGAAGTCTTCAACCTCAGAATGTGACAATCTCATATGACTAGTTCTCCCGAATTGCTGTTAGTTGTTTTTGGGAATACGGACTTCCACCCGCATTCAATGGCGCGATCGACGCACTCACGTTGCTCGTAAAATGACACCTCCATTAGCTTATTGGCAACAATAGTTAATGACCGATCAGTACACGGTGCCTTGAACTTTTTCCGGTACTGAACCCAATCCTTCCAGACGTCAGGATCCACCCCTTCAGGAACCTTGCGGCTATGTTTTGCCTTTGGTGGTTCTTTTGATGGTTCTATGGTGGTTAGAGTATTCATTTGCGTACTGCTAGCAGTCTTTATTTGCGTACTGCTACTAGTATTCATTTGCATACTACTGGCACTAGTATTCATTTGCGTACTACTAAGGTTTAACGTGTAGATTGTTGACTTGTTAAACCTTGGCTCTTTAACGATAAGCCCTAACTCCACCAGTGAAGCCAGCGCCCTAGACACGGCATTTCGGCTCGCGCAGCTACGGGTCATGATGTCTTCATAAGAGGGAAAGCATCTCCCTTGAGCATCAGCCCGGTCAGCTAACGCGATTAATACCGCCTTCTGGGTACTCGTTACATTAGTAACCTGATTCAAGGCCCAGTTAATGGCCTCAATGCTCATTCTTAGCGATCTCCGTAGCCACCTTCCAGACAAAGCCGTTACGCTTCCCGCCCTTCTTCAATGCCGCTAGGTAGGTAACCTTATCCTTAGCTGATATGGGCTGACCCGTCTCTTTAGCGTGCTCCACAAACTCAACAACGAAATCCTCAAGGACATCGCTGACCTTCCTGATCTTCGCCGGGTAGTGCTCATCCTCTGGATATAACGCATCCCAGCCCAGACCTATGCTTGCGAGCACTTCTAGACCCCCACAACCGCCAAAGCAGTTAATTAATATCCGACCGTCAGGCTTTTCGGTAATGCTCAGAGAGGGCGTTGAGTCCTCGTGCGAGGGGCATCTTGCGACCCATTTACCATCACCAACTGACTTGTATTTGTGAAGACGATCTAAAATTATCTGTACTGACATAACCCCCCCAAGGTATACTGAATAGGCAATCTCATGATTGTGACCTCCCTTTCATGGCCCCCCTCGTGGGGGCCTTTTTTATTGGAGGAAGTCGCTCACCGGAATGTTGAGAGCGGAGCAAATTAACACAACACTGCTCAACAGCATATCCCCTTGCGACCTCCATCGTGATATTTGCTGGGGGGACTTCCCTGTCCTCTTCGCCAGCTCAACGGAACTGACCCCCAACTCCTTTTGTAGCCTGCGTAGCCTTAACCCAGTGTTCAAAATGGAAGATCCTCGGCTGGCGGCGCTTCCTTAAACTCAGGCATTGCAGATTTAGCCTGCGGAGGCTTAGGGCTGGATTTTGCAAGGTCAATGTTGACCCAGCCATTCTTATCAATGCCGCCAGACGCAATCTTGCTTGATAGCCACTCACGAAACTTCTCAAGGTTGATCGATAGCTCATACTCAACAAAGTCTGGCTTCCAATCCGCAGGGGATCTGACGCTTAAACCTTCGACTCTGACCCCTTCCCTCGCGTCTCGGTCATACCAGGTCGCATTGTGGGTGTAGTTTCTCTCGCTCATATTGCGCTCTCCTCATTTAAGATTTGCTTCTTTGCGTTACTGATTTCAGGCCCCCTGAGATACTTCTCTTCGGCCGTAGTGAATACACCGCCCTTTGAAGGCGCTCTTCTCAGGGTGTGCTTGGTTTCATCATCGAGCTCTAAATAACACTCAGCAGCCATCAGGTCATCGTCATTCTGAATAGCCTGCTTGATGAAATAGACGGACTCAAAGTGCTCACGAACGCAAGCAATATGATCCATTAACTCCTTGCTGAATTGAACCTCTGGGGCGGGCGCTGAGTTTTTAAAATCATCAGCCTCTTCCTCTGAGTAGGTGTCTCCACTCACACCTATCAGCTTTAAGATCACACGATCCTTAGCCCGCTTCTCGGCCATCGCCGCATAATACTTGTTGTGGCTTGTGGCCTGAGACGCCTCTCCAACGCTCCACGCAGATTCGCCGTCTAAGTGTCCCGTCACCCGCATGATAACGTGATCGGGGCTGGCGTAAGCAAACTCTGGCTCGTCAAACCAGATATTTAGCCTGTCAGCAACGCGCTCCAGAGCCTTATGCTTCACCGCATACACCCCGGGCCTCACCTGCCAGCAGGCCGTCTCTGGGGTCTCCCCGATCTCTCTTAAAATCTTTCCTAAACGCTCAGGTATCCCGCTCATCGCTGCCTCCTAAAGCCGTTATCTTCCATCTGGGCAAGGGTGTAGCCGTCACTAAAACCGTAACGGAATGCCTCTGATTGGCGCTCTACACCCCAATGATCGCAGGCATAGCCCGCAATAAACCCGTTCTTAAACTCAGCTTCAAGGCGGCTAGAAACGCCTTCCCACCTCTCTGCCATTATTGGGTCTAATGAACTCAAGTCCATTGGCTCAGCCAAACGCGATTGATCGTTCTTCTGCATCTAAAAGATCCTCCCAGATCTGCTTTCTAATTGACTCCCAGAACACCGTCCGGGTTACCATGTACAAGGTCTCTTCCCGCTTCGGGTTGAAGACCTCTAAAAACCACTCGGCTTGATTGCTGATGTGCATTGGCACATAGTCATCAAGCCAGTCGCGGTGCTCCTGAACGAAATACTCAACGCACTCCACCATGGGTTCAGCTGGCACGTTCTTGGCGTGTAGCCCAGTGCCGCGCCACATCTCGTCCTCCATATCGAGCCAGTAAATTACGTCTTCTGCATTAATCATTGGATTCCCTCCGCTTGTTGTATTCGTTCGCCAATCCAACGCATGACCGGAACCGCCATCGAATTACCAAGAGCCTTGTAGCGTGGCCCGTCTGGACAGTTCTCTGGCTCCTTGTTGCGCCAAGGTATCTGCGTGAAGCCATCGGGAAATCCCTGCAGCCTCTCGCACTCGGTTGGTGTCAGGCGTCTGACGCTTAGTTTGCTTAACACAAGATCAGTGGCGTCTTTGTAGTCACGGGCCTTTAGTGCTGATGCAGTACCGTCGCACTCGTAGTCACCGAATCCGCGCATCCTGACTGTGACCGGAACAATGGCCTCGCACTCTACTCGCTCGTTTCCTGTGCGACTGAATGGAGGGCCCGTTGTAACAGCGGGCGAGACCTCGTTGCAGGCTATGGCATAGCCACCGTTCGCTATGGAGTCGGTGCAGACGCCACGCTGTCCAAAGCCTTGCGTAAGAGTGGGGGCAACTTTTTCCCCCTCTTCTCGGCTCGGCGCAGGATTCCCTGACAGGCTTTCGCGCTCAAAAAGAACCGCTGCGGCACGTCGCCAGTCTCCAAGGTATCCGACAACGAACACACGGCGGCGTCGCTGGGCCACTCCCCAGAATTCAGCGTCAAGAACTCGGTAGGCGAACCCATACCCGATTTCAGCCAGCGCCCCGAGGAAGGAGCCAAAGTCCCGTCCTCCGTTAGATGACAGGACACCGGGGACGTTTTCCCAGACCAGCCACTGTGGCCGCTTTCGTTGAGCAAGCCTAATGAATTCGAGTGCCAAGTTGCCACGGTCGTCATCCATGCCGCCTCTGAGTCCAGCAATGCTGAATGACTGACAAGGGGTTCCTCCGACAAGAAGGTCAATTGATCCATACTGATCCGCTCCAATAGTGGTGAAGTCGCCGTGAACCGGCACCTCTGGATAGTGATGCTCCAATACAGCGCGTGGGAACGCCTCTATCTCGCTAAAAAAAGATGGCACCCAACCAAGCGAGTGCCATGCCATAGTTGCGGCTTCAATGCCGCTACAGACAGACCCATACCTCATTCGCAGGTCTCGCTATAAATCTTTTGGTAATCCGGCCACACCCCTTTGCTGACGTTCTTGCAATAGACCTGTTGGTCAGCCAGAGCATCCTCATACTCTGACGTGCCAACCAAAAACATAGACGCGATGATTACCGCAATGAGCGCAAGGAAATGCTCTGGTATGTCTTGCATTACTTACTCCTATGCGGCGAGTGCGCCAAAGTGCTTTTGAACGGCAAGGGTCAAAAAGATTTCTGCGCCCTTGTGCATGGTGCCAGCGCCTACCTTCTCAAACTCTACGGGCATTTTCTTGGCGCGGAAGTTGTAACCAGTGAGTCGGATCTTTTGGCCTCGAACCTCATGAACCATGTCAACGAACTCCTCAGCCTCCTCAGAGGTGATTGCAGATGGGGCATCCCACCTAACGCGCTGGACCAGGTCATCACGCCTTTGCTGATCCTCGCGAGTTAGACATCCGGCGCGAGTAAGCTGAACCTTAAAGCTGACGGTGTTTGCGTCATAAGAAGCGTTGCCAAACTCTCCATCCAAGCCTAACTCTGCCAGCTTGTCAGCAATTGCCTTGTTAAGCTCATCGCGGATAGCCGTAACGTCAGAGCGAGTGATTTCAGATTCTTTGAAGTTCTTCATGGTGTTTCTCCCTTGGTTAATGGCTGTGTATCCAGCCGATAAGGAGATATTATAGATCAACATATATGTTGTCTACACTTTTATGTAGATTTATTTGAGCGATTATATCTGCCTGATTTGGAAACCCATCGTTGGATTTCCAAATTAGGAGGTATGAAAGTAGATTTTAGTTTTAGAGTCGGTCAGGGGTAGCGCGAACTACCCCGACCTCGATGAAGAGCAATCAACCCAACTCATCGTCCTGCGATTGTAGCTAAGCTGTCAGCTAAAGGCTAGAAGAGAGATCAGCAGGACGTTCAGGGCTACGGCCGAAAGGAAGAATATGCCTGCCTCTGATTCGGTGAGGTGCATAACGCGAGACTTGCAGCCCTTACCAATCATTCTGATGTAATGCATGACAGCCTCCTAGTATGACCAGATGGTGGGGTTAGGTCGGGATAAATCCCAATCAAGGTGTATAAATCGGGCGGATCCTTTCTGATTGATGCCGATCCGGGGCACATCGTTGATTATAGCCACCGCACAGAGCCTGTGAGCGTCTTTACCGCTTACCCCTATGTCTACGGCCTTCCCTGTCGTATGTGCGCCCACAGGTCGACCTGCACGCCTCTTATCGGCCTCTATAGGGTGGTTGGTGCATCTATAGCCAGATGTCACTGGTAGCGGGAATCCGACTTCCTCGCGGATCTTGTTCAGCTGCTCTAGTGCGTAGGGGTCAAACTGGCCGTTAGGGCCTAATTCCCCGCAGCCACACTTGCAGCGCAGTTCATCGTCAGAGAAGTAGCTCATTCTTTCTTGCCAGACCCCAGAAACAGGCCGAATGAGCCCGTCAATGCGCCGGTCATAACAGACACCAGTGCGCTCTGAGCCATTGTTACCTGGTCAGCTGGAATATCCATAAACCACCCCACAACCCGGTAGGTCATAAGCAGCATAGATAGCATTAGCAGTCGCGGAATGATTCTCCAGCGATCGAGTCCTTCTGGGCTAATCATTTCTCCCTCGCTACCTGTTTGGTTTTCTCAAAGGTACGAAGACCACCGAGCCCGAGCATACCGAGCAGTACAGTAAGTAGGCTTTCCATCTCAAATACAGGAAGCGGAGGGGTCTCCACGCCAGCATATGCAATGACAAAAACAGCAATTGGCTGACCAACAAAGTGCCAAGCCATAGCGACACCGCAAGACCAGCCCACAAACGGCCGCCAGCCTGCGACAAACATAGACTTATGTGCTGCGCTGATCTTGTTAATTTCGATCTGACCTTTTGCGAGCTCATGGGCATGGCGCTCCGACATTGTGGCGATTTCATGGGCCAAACGGTTACGCTCATCCGCGTCAGGGATGAACTTGTCCAGAAGGCTGGTTACTGGTGCTATCAGTGCTTCAATCATGAGGCCATTCCCATTGCGGATCGCTTGTGGTGACTACTGTGCATGACGCCAGCGTTAAGGCTAAAGCTGCTATCAATAGGAACTTCATTTATCCATCTTCCCATCTAGCTTGCCTTCGATTGAGTCCAGCTTGGCAAAGATCCTGTCCATGTCCTGCCTGAACTCATCCCGGCGGACATACTCACCAGCCACCAGCACCTCAATGTCTGACAGGTCGGCTTCCAGCCTCCGGGTGGCATCCCACAAAGTCTTCAGCACCCAGCCGATAACGCCAGCGCCAATCGTGATGACCGTATTGATAACGCTCTGGTCTATCACTTGACTAAATCCTCAGCAGCTTGCGCGTTGTCAATAAAAGACTGCTTGCAGTGCCCGCCAGTGCGAGGGGAAAAGATAGTGTCTAACAGCCTTCTGGCAATATCCCAAAACATAGAGTCTTGGTTGCGATAGGCTCTTGCCGAAAGGGTTTCCAGCGGGCTTCCGCCAAGAACTGCATTTATCAGCTGACTGCAGCCAGACAGAATCCTAAGCACATAGCCGCTAAGCCATAAAAGAAAACCGGAACCAGCATCAATATTACGCCACATATCAAAATTCCCTCAACGGCGGTTTTAATCATTAGCCTTATTCAGACCATTTATCGTCATTTTCATCATAGACGCCATCGTTGTTGGAGTCGCACCGGCGATCCCATGCCTGCATATTGAACGTAAAACCTTCAGACCAAGGCTCATACGCTTTGCACCATTCGTGAGACCCTACCTCAAACCCATCAGTTGGCTGAGCAACATAGTCTCGCTTGGCCCACGGCTTCTGTACTCGGAAAAACGTGTCCTTGTTCTTCATCAGCTGGCGCTTAAACAGTGCGCTGTTAGATGTAGAGATGTAAATTTCCTGCCCTTCCTCAAGGGTGTAGGTAGACCCATCATCAAAATTAATAACCGTCTGACCAAATGCGGCAGCAGAAAACAAAGCGACAATTGTTAAAATAGACTTAAACATTACACTCTCCCGTAAGTTTGAATGACACTCATAACAGACCAGATGACCCCACCAGATACCATCAAGGCCATAATAATCGCAGACACATCCAGCATTCTTTTTTGCTTCCTGCGCTGCTTGTAAATCATTTGCTCACGCTTAGCTCGGATATCCCGGCGCATCTGCATCATTTCTTTGTAGGTTTCGGATCCGTAGGCCCAGGTGATAAGCTCCCTGACTTCTTTCTCCTGCTCCTCAATCTTCTTCTTTAACAGCATTAAGTGCTTGTTGCTCGACAGACTCGCCATCAAACAGCTTTTTGAATAACGGCGGATTTTCTGCTTCACGTTCCGCTTCCCGCAAGTCGCTTACAAGGCCGTACCAATGGCCGAGCTTGCTAGCAACGTGCTCAATTTCCGCACCCTTGGATACAAGTATCTGCAACCCCTTGAAGGTTGTAGAGGCCATCGCTACCAAGGTAAGCGGATCCATGCACCTTAGTATCCCTTGATCAACAGATTCTTATAATCTGGATCAGACAATTTTCTCTTTAAGTACGCAGCAAACTCTTGAGTGCCGATCTGGGTCTTGGACTCTCTCGCCCACTCCTCTGCCAACACAAGCGGAACCGATCCCACCCAGCGACCCCTATGATCGCCATGACTTTTTGGGATGTAATCCCTGATCTTTTGAATTGAGTCGAGCATACCCTTGACTTCCTGCTCCCTCACAATATGGAGCTTGCCGTCCTGCTCTATCATCTTCTCTTTGATCATTAACTCTCTCCCCAGATATAAATAAGGCCGATCAGATGCAAGATCGTCACGGCCTGATTTAAAAGAGGCCCGGAGGCCCCTTCGGCTTAGCTTACGTCAGCAACAACGCCGTGTGCTGCTTCGTTGTCTACCTGGAGACCGTACTCAACGCTGATCAATCGGCGCTCAGAGTGACCAGTTCGAGCAAGCTCTTTCTGGCTGGTCGGGGTCAGGTAAGCAACTCGCGCATAGTTCGGGTCAAGAACCAGAACGTCACGCGCACGGCTGAAGCGGCTAGGTACAATCGTCAACTCACCAAAGTCAGAGACATATACATCAATAGCGGCTGACAGAGTCTTGTCAGTGATGTCCTTGTACTTGGTAGCGTTACCAGTGAAGGTTGAGATTGTTTGCTTCTGTGAAGATCCACAGATAACAACAGACGGCTCTGCACCATTCGTCCAGCAATCAGCAATAACTGACTTCAGAAGAGCTTCAGTCAATGTCCGCTGAGTTCCGTCAGTAGCGGCTGCGTCAACATAACCAGCAGTGCCTGATCCAGAAGTAGTGCCGTCAGCACCACTAACGCCACGGTCTGCGTTGGTACGCAGGAACGCGGGAAGACCAGCAGTCTGTCGAGCAGTGCCAGATGCGCCAGCAGAAGCAGCTACGTTATCACATAGCATCTTCTCCATATCACGCTTGAGCTCCTTGAGCTTGTACGCGATCTGCTTGGCGGAAGTCTGAGCATCGCCTGCGCCTTTGACACTGTTAGCAGTATCAGAGACTTCTACTACCTTGTCAGAGATCTGAGTGTAGTTCGCCTGACGGACAGCGTTAGTGGGGGCATCGTTGCCGGGAGCGGCTTCGCCCTCAATTACGCGGTTAGAGCCAGAAGCGGCTGCAAGGTCTACAACTCCCCACTCAAAGTAGGTGTTGTTTACGTTCTTGCGGCCAATGGCAGACATCACCGGAGTTTCGGTGGGTGAGATTGAGATCAATGCGTCTTGAAGATCCTCACGAATCGTTGAGACGTCATAGGTCTCGTTGGTATTAGCTGTTACGCCCATTTCAAGTTCCTCTTACGAAAGTAAATACTTAGCAACGTCATCTACGCTGCCTGACTTTTTCATCCGAGAGGCGGCTGTCTGCCGGGCTTTAGCCTTGCCGGTTCTAGCGGGTCTTTTAGTGCCAGGCTTCACAAAGGGCTTAGCCCCCTCCACCTTCTTGTCGGCTTCACCGCGCTTTGCCACGATCTGATCGTAAAGCATCGCCTTTCTCAGAACCTTGATAGCCCGGTGATCTACCACCTGACCTAGTTCGTCGGCCGTGTAGCCTTCTTTGGCACCATAAGACATCAGCTGATCTCTGAGCTTGCCTGCCTTCTCGGCGTCAGCAAAGTCAGGGACAGCTTCTGCTAGTTCCTTCATCTGGTCTCGGAGATGCACTTGTAAAGCCGCCTGCATCTGCGCCTCTTGGGCCTGAGAGGCCTGTTGAATTGCATACTGCTGGTTGCTCCACGCCTGCACATCTTCGTCATACTGAACCTTGGCCTCCATGTAACCAATCGGGTCTTTATCAAAGAGTTCCCGATTCGGAGGTGTCGGCGCAGCAATTAACTGACCAGACTGCAATTGCGTTAATAGCTCGGAGGTTTTTTGCCTCTCTTCAAGCAATGCAAGGTAAACTCCCTCAGCTTCTTTTTTAGCTGACGCAGTTTCCTGCATTCCCTTCTGGATATAAGCCTGACCGCTGTAGCTTCGCTTGAGGTCTTCAAGGGGTACTTTTACTTCTTGTCCGTCAACCTTGACGGTGAAAAGCTCCTCACGACCGGCATCTTCAGCTTCTTCTGCTTCATCCTCTTCTAGCTCATCTGCATCGTCCAGATCATCCGGGTCTTCTGCTTCTGAGGTTTCATCATCTTCATCAGAAAGCTGTAATTCTTCCTGAGTTTCCTCCCGGGCCTCCTCTTCTGGCTGCTCGGGTGCTTCAATAATCAGTGAAGCGGTTACGGCATCAAGATCGCCGCCATTCAGTTCAGTCGTTTCCACGGTGCTGTCCTTTTGTCTTATTGAGGAGCTTCTCGTCCGTTACATAGGATTGGAGTCGGGCCTCAATCTTTGCTAATGCACAACATATGCTGTGCGCCTCTTCCCTTCCCTCTGGGCTAGACCCTGAGTTCAGAAAGACGCTTATCTGCTCTTTTCTCAATTCCTCTACCAGTTCCTGATAGGTCGGATCGTTGAGTAGAGCCTTAGCTCGATTCGATCGAACTACGATATCCATTATATCATTTCGTTCTATCTAGGTGCGTTTTGGTTGGATTTGATTTGTGCGACATCCACCTGGGTGCCGTACTGCCCCAATACCTTGGCCGCATCCACCAGAAGGTCTTGATCCATCTGGTCTCTCTGCAAGTCATCTGACATCGCCAGCCTCTGCTGCTCTAGCTGCAGTTTCGCCATATCCAACTGTCCCTGCTGCTGTAGCTTAGCCATATCGGCCTGCATCTTGGCCTGAGCCCTAATTTGCTCAGCTGTAACCAATGCCTGCGCCTGAGACGCTGCTGGGTCGCCCTGCTGGCCTGCCTGAGCCTGCTGAGCTTGCTGTGCCTGCTGCAGAAGCATTGCCTCTGTCTGAGGATCCATAGGCATGAAGTGCCGGTCTGCGTTGCGTATGCCCGCCAATGCGAGCATATCTGCGAGAGTGTTGCGGATCTGCGTGAGAGTAACCAAGCCGTTCTGAGGCCCATATCCCTGCATGATCTGCATCTGAACCTGCAGCGCCTGACCCAGGAGCGCCATCTTCTGATCTTCCTTACCTGTCCCGAGACCGACATTCACAGAAAGATCCATGTCCGTATTCCATACCCGGGGGTCAACTGGCACGAACTGGCCTGAAAGGCGCATCATTTCATGGTCTGGGGAGTTTTTGATAACCTCCCGGAGCATGAGCATATACATACGCTTGAGACCGCCTTCAGCGAGGTTTCTAGCAATTACCTCAACCTGACCGGCCGCTGCCTGCATAGTCGCTGCGACAGCCGTTGCGGTAGTGTTCTGAAGGGCGTCAGGGTTAAGCCCCATAGAGGCCCTAGAAACGCCCGTCTTAGCGTCTACTTGCTCATCTAGGTACTGGAGTGCTGGAAGCGTTGTTCCCGCTATAAACGGCACTGAGAGGTCTTGTATGGAGCCTGCCTGCTTGACCCGGACAATAGCCCCAATCTCATTGTTTAGGACGTCATCCATGTTCACCAGGTCTTCAATGATCTGCTGGCGCGGGTTGTTGGTTAAGGCCACATTATCGAGGATGCCCCGGATCATGCTTGTGCAGACGTCCTGATCGTTCATGATCAAGTCAGCCTGCGACCGACCAAAGAATGCGTGAGGCTCTGGGTCTACCTCAAATACCGCAAACGGCACCTCATCACATGGCATGAAGTCCAGCATCTTATAGCTGCCGCCAATGCAAATAACCCTATGAAGAAGCGGATACCCGTTACCGTAGGTGTCGATGTGCATATAGCACTCGGTCACCAGAACCGGCCGCATAGAGGGGTCATTTACATTATCGTCAGTGTAGTCGTTGTAGTATCCACGGCGAGCGAACTCTTCCTCTTCTACAAGGGTGTCCTGCTCATCTACGCCCGCGTAATCAATGACCTCATCAAAGTCATAGCCCATAGCCATGAGGTCTTTAACGCGCATCTCCCTTCGGTGTGCAACGCAATATGCGTCATCAATCGCCCGGGCGTTTCGGTCTACAAAGAACTCCTCCGGGGGTACAGACTCAACGCAGAGTTTCCCCTTTTTGCTAATCTTTGCGACCTTGATGGAGTGAATCAGGGACTGCATTTCCATCCCCATCTCATCCATCGTAATGACCATTTCCTCAGAATGCTCTAGCACCTGAAGGTCTTCTTCCTGGGCGATCATGGAGAACTCATCGTCACTCAAGTCGCTGTAGGTAAAGATCTTGGTATCTTCGTAATCTTCCCAGTAGACCTTAACGATTCCGGTCTTTTTAACCAGCGCGTCCTGAAAGACGTCTGACAGAATCTTAAAGCCGTTAGATTCGTTGAACTTCCAGTGCATGTACTGGGTGGCCTGCTCAGCTAGACCTATGTCTTCTGGCCCTGTAGGAATGAATTCCACAGGCTTATCGGTAGACATAAATACTCGCATCAGGGACGGCTTAATCGCCCTGATGTTGTCTCTCACCTTGGTCGCAACAACCCTCGATCGGCCTTCCTCATAACCGAGGTCGGTCTTGCCATCAAAGTATTCCTGAGCCTTTACGCGCTCTGGGCTAATCTCTGACTCAATGAAATCTACGGCATCCTCGATCGCAGTCGCGGCGATGCTTTCAATCTCGTCCTGTGTGAGCGGCTTCAGTTCCATTTATTGCATACTCGCCGTTGTGCCTTCAGATACCAAAGGCAGGGAAATTGTTTGTAGCGCCCGGTTTACTATCTGCGCTTGTGCGTCAGACAGCCTTCCGCCCCTCATGGCATTGTCAACCAACCTCAGCGCCTCTTCAGCAGTCCTCCCTCGTTTCTGGGTGAGCGCCGTAGCGATCTCAGTGAGGATCTGCTGCCGTCTAGATGCAACCGCCTGATCGGTCATTCCTGTAAGCGCCTGTATTAACTCCTGACCACTAGCCAGAGGCTCGCCTCGCATCAGCCTACCTACGGGGCCAGGTTCTAAGATTTCATCCATCTGCTGGATTAGATCCTGCCTAATTGCGGTTCTGCTGTTTGGAGCGGTATTTGCAAGCAACTCAAGCGCAGCCCTAGACTGCTGTATCTGAGTGTTTAGTGTGGCGAACTGCTCTTCTGGCATTATCATCCGTAGCTTTTGCTGGCTTGAAGTTGAGCTTAAATCTCTGAGTAATGCCCTTGCGGCTTGTACATCTGCATCAGACCCAGCTGAGATAAAGCCCTTGGCGTTGTCCATGATTTCTCTAATCTGGTTTCTCGCGCCAATCATTAGAGCGTTTATTTCTGTTTCGCTAGCATTCTCAACCGCAGACATTACATCCTCAACGGTTGTTCTATTGCTGAAAATAACGCTTCCGATTCTGCCTGCCTGAACCTCTCGGATGGTGTCCCCGCCGACCTTAACAGCCCTGCCGTATGCCGGGGCTGCCTCGCTTACCGCATCCCTCAGCTGGCTAGCAACTTGGTTTAGCTTGACGCCAACACCCATAGGGTTGCCAAAGTTGTCAGTATTCTTGTACGCCTCGTTCTGAAGCGCCTGCTTAATAAAGTCTAGCTGGATTACGTTAGGCTGCTCCTCAAATACTACCCTGCCATCAGGGAGTATCCGGGCCTTGATTTGACGATCAGTGTAGCCCTCCAGCTGCATCAGATCGTTAGCGTCCTTAATAGCGCCCCTAACCCTGTCTTGGGGTATTCTGGCTATAACTGCCTCAACCTTGTCCCCAGCCTCAGAGGTGTAATCAATCGGGCTTCTATACGCCTCATCGTAAAGCTCTTTTCTCTGTGCTTGCGTCCTCTGATACGCCTCATCTCGGACGGTTCTCATGCCTACCGGGGCTTCGCCTAGCGTCTCGTCGAGAGCCTCGCCTAGCAATCCTCGCTGCTGGGTTGCGCGAGATACAACTGCGCCTCTGCCGACATCTGCAGCCTCACCACCAGTAGAAATCACTGCGTCTAAAAGGCTTGCTATTGCAATGTTTGCGTCGGCAATCATTCCCTGATCGCCAGCCCGCCTAATGTTGGCTACAGCCTCATCAATGCTTCCGTTGCGTTGCACAGTCTGACCGATAATCATTGCCGCGCCCTTAGACACTCCGAGTTCTTCGGAAATCTTATCTACGGCCTGCGTAAATCCTCTGCGGCCACCTACGCCTTGCGAAAGCAGTGCAAACACCCCGCTGATAGGCCCGCCAATAGCGGCTGCAATACCGCCCTGCTGCAAGCCCTCAGCGCCTCTTTCTATGAAATCGCCTTCCGCTGCGCCAAAGCCAGATGTGGTTGCCTCTGCCCCTGCTAGTGCGGCACCTCTTGCCCCTTGCGCCAACACACCGCCTGTTGCTGCTACACCGGGCATCAAGACCGATGGGCCTAGCGCACCAACGCCTCTTGCGGCCATGCTGAGACCCGGGGCCTCCTCTTCCATGACGCGCTGCGTTGTCTCCATTTGAGTTCTAGCGCCGGGGCTTACTGTCCCGACAGCTTCAGGAATAAACTCGCCAGCAAACGGTATGCCTTGAGATGCCTTGAGAGTTGTTGCTGCAAGAGCTCCGGGGCCAGTTTGCATAGACTGTAATGCAGACATTTCTTGGCCGATCATTTCGCTTGGAGTTGGGCCTTCAGCAGACTCTTGCCGCATAATTCGCTTGATCTCTTCTTGATCAACGCTTGAAAACCTATCCGACACAAACATCAGCCCGGACGCCGTTTGATAGATGCGCCCACCGTCTCGCGTTCTCATTACGAGATTGTCTTGAAGCCTAGCCTCTAGGTTAGACAGCCGCGATGAGGCTTGCGTTTTCGGTACTGGGGTGCCGATCCTGCTAAGGATTTCCTCAGTTGTAGCCATGCAGCTTAGCCCACTCTTTTAGGATGTCGCGGTCGGTCATTGACTTACGGGCCTCGTCATAAAACTCATTAAACGTGATGTATTTACCGTCTTTCTCTATGACGCTGCCAAGCCTGGTTGCGGCCGTATTGAGCTCTCTTGCCAAGGCCACATCGTTTCCAGCCACCTCTTGATCAAACTCATAAGACCGCTGTGCCGCCAGAGATCCAGCAACAGAATCTAGGAGATTTCTTGACTGCATATAATCAAGAATCCTTTGGTTGGACTCATTTGTCATGCCTAAGCCAGGCATATAAGAGGCCGCATATCTTGCGTCAAAGTCTGTCTGCGGGCCTTTGTTCTGCCGCAGTTCTTCTGCAACCAGCTGAGCAGTCAGGGCTCGGATTGTTTCCGCAGACGCTAACTGAGACTCATCTACCGGAACACCTAGCCTCGCAGCCAAGTTTCTGACAGTTGCCTTAGTGTCTTCAAATGCTCCTGTCTGAACGCCGCTTAGGGCCTGATTGAAAAACGCCAGCTGAGAGTTCTGCCTTCTTGCTGCTGTACCGCGCTCTACATATCCGCCCAGCTGCCCTTCAACCGCCTTAACTGTCGCCTCTCCAGCCCCAAAATTAAATGTCGGTGCGGAGCCGCCGACCCTAGTGATAGCCCTATCAGATGGGTCACTCGGGTTGGTTTTCACGTTGTAAACGGCGGTTGGGTCATATTGGGTTACGCCAGAATCAGCGTTTAGTTGCTCGCCTGTCATCTGCATTGTGGTCGCAGTTCCACGCTCCTTCAGAAACGCAGCAAAATAATCTTTTGCTAGGCTTGGGGTTTTCTCTACTGCGCTTGCATATGCTTCAGCGTTGCGGCCACCCATCTTTCGGATGGTTTCTGCGGTAACATTGCCTTGGCTTTTTAGCAATCGAGTGGCCTGGGCCGTCTCTAGCTGACTCTGCATTGCTTTAGCTAAACTAGGATCTGGGTTGAGGCGCATAGAGTTCAGCGCAATAGCAAGCCTTGCCCGCTTCTCATCATCATCGAGGAAGTTCTGGATGCCAGTTCCTAGCCCGCCAAGGATGCCCATCATCCTGTCGCCAAAGCCTTGTGGCTGCGCTGCTGGTGCGGGTGCGGGTGCTGGGGGCTGAGGCCCTCCAAACATTGGATCCATGCCAACGGGGCCCATTTGACCAAATAAACCGTTCATCTTAACTACCTAGCTTTTTCATCATGTCAAAGATGCCCTGAATGCTTTGCCCAGCATCTTCAATCTTTTGCATTCCTCGCGCTGGGGCAGACTTGATTGCATCCATAAAGCCGAACTCTTTTTTTAGCTTAGCTAGCTCTGTTGCATTCTTTGGGTCATCAGGATCCATGCCCTGAGTTCTCATGTAGTCTCTGATCATTACGTCCCGATCGATTGACATACCTGACATGCCTGACCCGCCAACACCGGCACCGGCCTGCATCTGAGGAACGGGCAATTGCATCAGCCCCTGTGGCTGCTGCATTGGCATCCCGCCACCTTGCTGAGCGGCAACAATCATTTGCATTGGTGTCATTTGTCCGTTCATTACAGTACCTTTAGGTAGTTCACTCTCAGATAGCCATCAGAACCTTCTGTAACGGCCTCTGGCATGACTTCACGCAGTTCTTGAGCCAGCACACCAATCGTCGGCTGATTGCCTGCAATGCGCTTGCCTTCCTCATTCCAATCCCAGGTGTAAAGATTGATACCCTTATCTGACTTGCCAATAGGCTGGATGTTCTCCTTGAGTCTAATATCAGAGGACGCAGCCACAGTTGCCCCGAGCGTGAGGTAATCAAATAGCCCCTGCTGACGGCTTGTAGTTTGCGTCTGCTGACCCGTCTGAGACCCTGCAAACGCCCCGAGAGCCGTCTGCAAAGCTTGCTGGGGCGCCCCGGTGAATCCAGCGTACTGCTGATTAGCTGCGTCAATGATTGCCTGCTGAGCCGCCCTTTCAAGCGCCCCCTGCTGAGCGACTGCCTGATTAACAGTATTCGCCGCACCAAATCCAAGATTAGCGAGACTGCCTAACTGGCCTGCCGCCTGAAGCTGCTGCCCGGTTGCCGTTAAGCCTGCGCCCTGATTAGCAAGTGCCGCTTGAATTGCAGCCTGCTGATTCTGGATCGCGGCCGTATTCCCGGCTTGAGCCCCGAACTGCGCTGCTGCATTCGCTGCTGCGGCATTCTGCAAGTTGGCTTGCGTGCCCAATTGAGCGTTCTGTAGCGCGGCCACGTTTCCTGCCTGCGCTCCGAACTGAGCAGCTGCGTTCTGAGCCGCCGCGTTTTGTAGTGCCGCCACGTTTGCGGCCTGAGCACCAAACTGTGCCGCCTGGCTTCCCATCTGAGCGTTTTGCAATGCAGCCACGTTTTGAGCTTGTGCGCCGAACTGAGATGCTTGATTTAGCGCCGCCTGATTTGCCATTGCCTGCTGATTCTGTGCCGCCGCCCCAAACTGCGCCGCCTGATTCTGTGCGGCCGCATTCTGGAGTGCAGCAACATTCGCTGCCTGCGCTCTGAATTGAGCCGCCTGATTTGCCGCAGCCTGATTTGCAAGACTTGCTTGCGTACCAAGCTGGGCGTTCTGTAGGGTAGCTTGAGTGCCGAGTTGAGCATTCTGCAATGCCGCGACATTACCCGCTTGAGCTCCAAACTGAGCGGCTTGGTTTTGTGCTGCCTGATTGGCAAGCTGAGCCTGCTGGCCCAACTGGGCGGTTGTTGTGCCCGCCTGTAATGCCGCCTGCTGGTTGGCAAGGTTGGCCTGCATCCTTGTGGCGATATCCTGCTGTGCAGCCTGCTGGGCTTGCGTAAAGCCTGTCTGACGCAATCCTGAAGCCGTCCTAGCCGCCTGCTCTGCAAAGGCCCTGTTTGTCTCTGCCTGAGCGATAGCCTCACGCGAACCGCCAAATGCACCCGCAGCTTGAGCCTGAGCCCCCTGCACGTTCTGTTGCATCTGACGCGCCCTCTCAATATCAGAGAGAGACTGCTGCACTACCTGAGACTCGTAAGGGTTGAAATATGGGTCTAGGCTAGTGCCTGCAAGCTGTCCAGCTGATACGCGCTCTTCCCGGACAGGGCCAACGCCTGCAATCCTTTCTGCGCCATATCCCTGCGCTGCCGCCCTTTCAGCAGCTGCTCGCTCTGCGGCCGCTCTCTCAGCTGTATAGCCTTGAGACCCCGCTCGCGTAGCGTCATAGCCCTGCGCCTCACCTAATGTGGCTTGGAACCCAGTTGAGCCAGTTCGCTCTGCATCATATCCCTGAGACCCGGTGCGGGTTGCTCGATAACCTTGAGCTCCAGCTGATTGTGCCGCCGCGCTTGCTGGGTCATAACCCTGAGCGCCGATCTGCTGCGCTTGGATGTTCATGGGCTGGTATTGCATCGCCTGAGCGGTTCCAATGCCTGCCTGCCTAAATCCAGCGGCTACGGCTTCCGGCAGGCTTCCTGCGGCCTGCATAGCTTCTGTGGCTGTCTGTGCGCCACCCTTTCCCCCAGGTGCTGGTGCCGACGATCCAGTAGGAACGCCTTCCGTTGCTTGCTGCACAGAGCCTAGTAGCTGATTGACTCGATCTGTTGGCCCACCTGCGTTACTCGCCCCGCCTTGCCCGCCTGAAAGATAATTAAAATCGCCGGGCATTGGGCCAATAGGAACGCCACCAAGTGTCGCCGATCCAAGAACTGGTGCTTGAGGCACTGGCGCTGCTTGAACTCCATTTAAACCGAACGCCAAATTCGCCGCGTCAGCATCTGAAAGCCCTGCCAATCGCGGGTCATTCGCTACCACCTGCATGGTTTGCCCGGTTTGCGGGTTGGTTAGCGTTCTTTCGTTTGGCCTTGCTACCTGAGCGCCGCCTTTAGATCCACCCGCTGGTGTTGTAGCTCCACCGCCAGCCATATTTATCTCCTAAAAAGGGAACCGGCCGCCGCTATACATACGGCGGATATATTCGGCGCGTTGTTCTGGTGTCATATCGGCAAAGTTGCCGGTGCCAATGTCTCCTGACCCCATAGGATCAATGAACTGGCTCATGATGGCCTGATACTGGCCGGGACGGCGGGTCTTTAGCTCTTCTACCGCCTGCTCAAACAAGGGCGCAGAGGAATATCCGCTAACGCCGCCAGCCTCAACCGCCTCCGGCATAGAGAAGTCGCCAGCACCAGCCATTCCAAATGCTTCGGCCATTGCATTGACGTTAGAGCGGGCAGCTTGGTCAGCCTCGTTGAATGCCGCGATGTCGGGGCCAAACTTCGGCAAATATCCAATACGCGATATTGCCTCGCCTCTAGCTAGATTTTTTTTAGCTGCACCTTCCATCCACGCCGGGATTTCAACTTTTGTACTTTGGCTTCCGCCTTTTCCGCCTGACATAGTTAAATCTCTTTCGTTAACGTAACCATTGTGGGCTTCCAATCAAAAGACTCTAGCGCCTTAACCCAGCCCCTCCTGCCAGATAGCGTTAAAGCGGAGCAGCCTTGTGTCTTAGCCCACGAAATAACGCTCTCGTGCATATCTGTTAGTGTTTCTAGCCTTCCCCCAGCTAAAAAGATGTGCAGCACTTTCTTTTTCGGATACAAAAGCATCTCAGTAACGAGGCACCCGTCATCCGCAGGCCATAGCTGCATTTGACCTTGAAGTATAGCATAGGCGACGTCTTCATACTCATGAGTGCCGCCCGAAAACCCAAGCGCCGCCTCAATCCACGGCTTGCATCGCTCTATCTCATTCATGCGTGGATCCGCGTAATATTAAGCGTTGAGGCCGGTGCCGCTGGGGCAAATGCCGTAGCCGCAGTCGCATCTAACGACCCATTAGCATTATCTACCGCCCACATAACTTGAAGGTAGTCATTTGCATTCATGTCTAGCTTTGCCGATCGCGACGTAACAAATATCGCGTTGTTTTGATGCAGCGCGTTCTTCATGGTTGAGCCGCCTAGATCAGTACCGTTGACCCGGGGCCAGAAATAAAAATTCACGGTGCTTGATGAGCTCGACGCTATCTGCGCTGATAACATAACTATGTACTCGCCAGCCTCCTCAAAGACAATCTTTGTAGGGTCTGTGCCATCTAATGTAATACCCACATTTCCGGTAGGGGTATCATATTGGATGGCATACGC
>JACLAB010004084.1_pt1 | contig 22182 bp, 16 predicted proteins | sample 8027921 | NCBI WGS metagenome assembly JACLAB01 (sample SAMN15725117, study PRJNA655200) | protist metagenome | isolation source: fluorescence activated cell sorting (FACS) single amplified genomes of... | place: USA: West Boothbay Harbor, Gulf of Maine | collected 2000-07-19
CCATTTGTTTCATCATTTCCGCGTACGCGTCGCTGTTGCCAGATTTGTTCAACCCAGCGAGCGCGGCGGGGGCGAGCGTCAGCGAGGACGACGCCACGGCGAACGCGAGCGCGCTCGCGGCAAAAGCGCGGGTGAGCTCCGACGACGACGACGACGACGACGACGACGACGAGGCGTGCGGGACGACGGCGGTGCGCGCGACGGCGCGGGACGTTCGTGCGAACGTCGCGTGCGGTCTCGCCGCGCACGCGCGCGTGGTGGGAGTCATGAAAAGCATGAGGCACGCGTCCATGAATGACGAGCAGCGCAGAGGTTGAGCGTTGAGGTCGCGAAGACGACGCGCCTATCTGAAAATTAAGCATGAATTATTAAAGCGCAACTAAGACTAGTTTGACAAGTAATAGCGGAGTGAACAACAAATGACAATGTACAGACAGCGCGACAGCCTCTCGCGGGCGTCGTCGTGATAAATAGTGGACCCGTTTGGGACGGCGCGGGACGCGCTCGCGTCGCCGAGCGACGTACGTACTTCTTGGAATTTTACTTCTTGGAAGAAACCTTGACGTCGAGGCCAGTGCGGCCTTCACCACTACCGGGCTCGGTACCGGCAACGTAGCCACCGTTTTGGCCGATGAGCGGCACCTTGGGCGACGCAACGCCATCGATGATGTGAATCACGCCGTTGTCCGCTTCGATATCCGTCTGCACGATGAACCCGCCGTCGACGCGGCCGGCGAGACCTTGCGTCCCTTGCGGCGGCGCACCAACCTCAATCTTACCCTCAGCCTTGAACGTCTTAGAATCAATCGCAATCTTCGTCCCTTCGAGAGTCATAATGAGCGGGTAGTTGGTCACGTGCTTGCCTTGAATCTTCCCCTTGATGCAATGAAACTTCAACACATCCTCGATCGAGTGCGTGCCATCGGGGTTGGTGAACGCCTTCATCGCCTCGTCGTTCGGCGCGAACACCGTGTACGTGCCCGCAGATAACGTCGCAGATAAACCAGCGGCATCGACGGCGTCGGCGAAGGCGTTCAAACCGTTCGAGCGCGCGGTTTCAATCAACGACCCGGCGCGCGTTTGCACCGCGGTGCGCGACGACTTGACCGCGGCGCGCGGCGGCTTGATGGTGAACGCGCGCGCGTTGGACACGCGAGACGCGAAGGACACGGAGTGCATGACGTGCGATTGGGGGGAAAGAAATAGAGTTCTGCGTGCGATGCGAGACGCGACGCGAAGTGTCGTCGCGTCGCGGCGCGCCACCGCCGGCGACGTCGACGGCGATCCGCGGATTCTATCCACACCCGCGCGAGGGAACCAAACCGCCACGAGTGCGTCCATATACACCCAAACGACCAATCATAACCACTATTGAGGGGTAAGTCTCTCTCGCGCGCTAAACCACTTATCCACACCCATCGGCGGCGATATGCGCTGTGGAGGCGTATCTCAGACTATGTGTGGTGATTTCGCGCGCGGTCGCGGGTGACTCGACCGATAAACACCGAGATCGCGCGCGCGTCCTCGTACTGTGGGCGCGTGTAAGGCTGTGTAGACGCACGCGCGCGGGACAGGTGCGCGCGCGCGCGATCGACCGCCGAATGCGCGAGTGTGCGTCGCGCGACGACTTCGGGCGGGATGACGACGGTGCACGCGACGACGACGACGACGGCGACGACGACGTCGACGTCGGTGTCTTTCGCGCGCGCGCAGCATCGCGGCGGTCGCGCGATGGGTGGCGCGACGGCGCATCCGCGCGCGAGCGATCGCGCGGTGGCGATGATGCGCGGGGCGTCGTTCGCGCGCGCGCGCGCGGTCGTGGAGGATGGGGAGAGCGCGATGGGTGCGGCGAGTACGTCGTCGGCGAGTACGTCGTCGTCGTCGTCGTCGTGGATGACGTCGACGAGGAGAACGAAGGGAAGAGATGCGCGGGACTATTGGTTTCCAGTGGCGTTCGCGCGCGACGTGCGGGATAAGACGTCGATGGCGACGTTTGATTTATTCAACGTGCCCTGGGTGTTGTTCAGAGGCGAAGACGGGGAGTTAGGGTGCGTGAAAGATGAATGCGCGCACCGTGCGTGTCCGCTGAGCCTGGGGAAGGTGGTGGAAGGGCGCATACAGTGCCCGTATCACGGGTGGGAGTACACGACGGGCGGAGCGTGCGTGAAGATGCCGTCGTGTAAGTTTTTAAAGGATGTCGTGGTGAATGATTTGCGAGTGATTGAACGGGATGGTATGGTGTTCGTGTGGCCGGGTGCGAGCGATCCGAGGGATTTTATTGGTATGGGTGACGATGGCGCGGCAGCCGCGAGCGGGGGCGCGGAGGCGTCTTGGGACGAAGACGTGTACGAAGCCAACGGGCCGGGGATGTTTACCCCGCGAGAGGGGTTTGTGACCATGGCTGAAGTCACGGCTGACGTGGATTTAGATAGTCAAGTCGTCGTAGAGCGCCTGCTTGATATTACTGAACGCGCACGTCGAGAGCCAGTGGGGATTTTGAACCGTGGCGCGGGGAGATTTCAAGCCATCGACGCGACAAAGGCGATTTCCAAAATCTTGCGCGTGGGATATGATCCAGTGCCGCAAAGCGTGGTGTTCAAGCCGTCGTGTGTGATTTCGAGTACGATTGCTTTGAAGCCTCGCATCGGGGGCGATACCCCGATGGGATGCGTCGAGCAGCTACACGTGTGCCTGCCCACTACGCCCGGGTCCACGCGCGTGCTGTTTCGCATGGCGTTTGATTTCGTGCCTTCGGGCGCCGAGAACGCCGCTGGTGACGTGTGGAAAAACCTAGCCATTCAGGTGCTTCAAGAACAACTAGAAGACGTTCGCGACGTGAGTTTGAAGTCTGAGACGACGTCCACAGCGGCTGAATCCTTCAGAAACTTTCGCGGACGCTAGAGAAGAATTGTTTATAATATCTTTCATCATATCTTCTGACGCCGCTAAACTCTATACATACTACGACAGGCGCGCGCTCACGCAGTCACCAACATCGCGTGCTGTCCCCGCTCCCGCTCACGCGCGCTCAACGTCAACGATGCCGCGCGCACTGGTCGACTTTTTCTCTTGGTCCACTGCACAAACTTGTACGACAAGAAGAGTTTCCCGCCAAACGTGATTGGCTTTATCGCCCCACGAAACATCAAACTTTCCGCCAACCCAAGCGTCAACCGTTCAGGATTAGCCTTCACTAACATCGGCACGCGCTTGGTCATCTTCACCGTCTGTGCCGCCGCGATTTCGAGCGTCCTTTTGAACACGGGCGCCGCGCGCTCCGCCAGCGGCAACGCGCGCAGCGGCCTAGCCAACGTCAACGACGGCTGCAACGCGTAGCACATCACCCACGTCGACGCCGCAAACGCCACACTTATCACCTCATGAAAACTACGCGCGCGCACGCACCACATCGTCAGTCACGCATCAACCGCACTCAACCGCAACACCGCAACCGACACAGCCACCGCGCGCGCACCAATCACATCGCACACGCACACGAACGCCTTGGGAATATCCCCCGCCTCGATGCCTTGCGCGATAAAATACTCTTTAATCTTCCCCATCGCGCGCCTTTCGCCGCCGCGCGCGCGATTCTCACGCGTCTGCGACCTTGAGCTCGACGCCTGCGCCTGTTTTATCCGCGGATAAATATGACGTCACTGTGCGCCGCGACGGCACCGACGCATGACGACGCACTCGATGCCCTCGTTCGCGCCCGCGACGGTGCGCTCGCGCGCGTCGTCGCGCGCGTTATCGTCGACGCTATCGTCGTCGTCGTCGTCGTCGGCGGCGGCGCGACGGGGGGCGGCGACGGTGCGCACGCGCGCGTGGTGGGACACGTTCGGGCGCAAGACGTCGTCGAACACGGCGACGGTGGAGAGCGGCGAGGACGGTGATGGGGGCGCCAAGGCGTCGGCGACGGCGACGACGACGACGACGACGATTAAGGCGGAGGATTCGTTGGCGTCGCTCAGCGCGTTGCTCGGGGAGGATGAAGCTGAGGCTAAGGCGCGCGCCGAGGCGGAGGCTGCGGATGCCAAGCGCGCCGAGGCGCAAGCGAAGGAACGCGCGTCGAAAGAGCAACGGAGCGCGCGAGAGAAGGCTTTTAAGAAGGGTGATGCGATGACGACGCGGATTCAGAGATTGCAAGCGGTGTTCTTGGACGTGCCGTTGGGATTTTTGGACTCGCCGTTTGAGAAGACGTTTAGCGGGTACGATTTGAGCGACGACACAAAGTGGTTTAAGCTTCCGCAGGAGGTGTTTGATAAGGTTACTGGCGAGCGATTCGTGGTGCTCGATGACGATGACGCGAAGGAGTTCAAGGCAGTGAATGGAGCGGTGGAAGAAGGCAAGGAGATTGTTCGACAGCCTGGGGAATTCCAAGTACCAGTCATTCCGTATCCATTCGTCGCCGTCCCGGGCTCGTACGTTAGACTGAATTTATTCGAGCCGCGATGGCTGACGTTGTTCTCCAAGCTCATCCCGGGCACCAAGAATGGTGCGATTGATGGGTTTGAAGATACCGATGAGGCTGGATTCAAGCTTCGAGGGGTTTTAGAGGGCGTAGATGGTCGCAAGAAGATCAACCTGAATGGCTCACGCGTCATCGACGCGTACGAGAGTGGCGATCGAATGTTCGACATCGTCCCAGGCTACGGACGTTTACCGGAAGATTCATTCGAGCAGACGAACGCGTTCGGGGCTGTGTACCGCGGGATCGATGGGCGCATCGCGGGCGTAGGGACGATGATGGATATCTGCGCGCACGACGTCGTCGTCGACGGTAAGCTCCTCGCCGTCGTCGCCAAAGGACAGAAACGATTCAAGGTGCTTCGCGTGGCACAGACTGAACCTTACGTCATCGTAGATGCTGTACCGATCGAGGATGATGCTGGCGCCGATGACGCGGCGGCGAAGAAGGTGGACGCCGCCAACGCCGCGGGCGTTATGGATGTCATGACGACGTTGAACAAGGTTGATCCGTATTACATGGAGGCTATCGGTTTGACAGACTTTTCGAAAGATGACTTGAAGGATATGAACGAATTCGATTTGGCCAACATCATGCTCTACACCCACCCTACGTTGGCGTTGAAATTACTCGCCATGACGGATGCGACGAAGCGCAAAGACGTCGTCGGCGCCGCGGCCAAGGGCGTCTTGACATCCTTAAACCTCGGCTTTACCCCACGAAAGAGCAGGTTACTGTTTTCCTTTGTCAACCTTGGCGTATTATTCGGAATTGGCTTCGTGTTGCTGTCGTTGCGTCAAATTATCGAGGGCGACGCGAGCGGTTTCGACAACTTTTAGGAGAAGCTTTTAGGAGGCTTTGCGCGGCGCTTTATATTATTCTTTACGATTCCACAGCCTTGTACACACACACACACACACGTAAACAAAAAATGTCATACTTTCATCACAAAACATTCCACCCACACCCACTAATAACATCATCATTAATTCCCAACCACGACCATCCACGGACGAATCGTATACCTCGGCACCAACCCGGCGACGTAATACGCGTCCGCCTCCACGAACGCCTTCACGTGCGCCTCATCCACATTCTTAAACACAAACACCCCAGCATCGACGGGATCAAGCAACGCCCCCGCCATGACAATCGTACCATCATCGTACCCTCGCTGCGCCCCCGCGAGATGCGCCTCGCGATGCGGTCCGCGCTTCTCCATCATCCCATCGACGTAGTGCAGCGTGAGCAACAGGTACGCGTTCGACGCCGGCGACGACGCCGGCGACGACGCCGCGGCGTTCGTCATCACGCGCGCGCGCGTCGTGCGTACCGCGCGAGTGACGCGCGAGGCAATCCCAACCACCGCCCTCGTCGTCGTCGTCGTCGTCGTCGTCAGCGCCGGCATTGAATGGCGTCGTCGACTGCCGATCGATTCGCATCCGATCGATCGATCACGCGCATCGATCGCGCGCGTCGTCCATCGATGCGCGATATCGATCGATGCGCCGCGCGCGATCGATCGGACCCCAGACCCCAGATACCCGTTTTGGACGTCGTGATTTTTTCGCATCGGCGAGTCGCGACCAGGACGTCGCCCCCCCCCCTCGACCACGACCGCGTGCGGTCCACGATCGATCGATGGATGCGATCGATCGCGAGATTCGGGTCGGTCGTCGTTTTTGGTTCCCCCCTGGTGAGATCCATCGACCGATCGTGATCAGGCACGACGCGCACCCACTGGGCACCCCCGGATGCGACGCGCGATCGAGTCGATCGAACGCGACGCGCGATCGATGGACGCGATCGATCGACTCGATCGACTCGACTCGATCGACGCGATCGATCGACTCGATCGATCGATGGCATCCAACGGTGCGCCGACGCGCATCGCGTCGGCACTATTCCGCACGCCGCACGCACCGCGACGCGCGAAGTTCTCCACGTCACGCACGGTCCGCGCGCGCATCACAGAGCTTTGCGTTCAACGCTTCGTGTCGTCACCTTCCCCGTTTCACGCGCCGCGATCCGTCGTCCAAGGTCGCGTTCCATTCGCCAGGCTCATCCGCGCGCGGATTCTTGGACGTTCGATTGGGTCCCGATTTCCACGGACCACGACGACGCGCCGCGCGAGTTGAACGCGAGTCCTCCGCGCGAGTCCAACGACGCGAACGTTTGAAATGTTTTCGTTGACATCCATGCGCGCGCTCGCGCCGGGGGCGTGCGCGCCGCGCGCGCGCGGGGCGAAACCACGCGCGAGAATCGCCACGCCGAGTCGCGTGCGCGTCTCGGCGGCGGGCGACGTCGCGGACTTTGCCGACGCACGGGTACGTGCGATGCGATGCGATGGCGATGCGCGCGCGATTGGGTCGCGAGAAATATCGTCGCTCTGAATCGCGCGCGCGAAGGGCGAAGGGCGCGCGAGAGAGGGCGCGTTCGACGGCGCGTTCGACGTCGTGGGGTCCACGGGGGTTTCAGTGGTGACGAGGCCTATCCAACCATTCGCGCGTTTGTGTTTGCGTTCGCGTTCGCGTCGTTCGCGTGACTGACTTTTGATGGCGTGTTGTCGTGGACGATTGTGTAGGAACGCATGACGAGTGATGGATTCGATGCAGCCATGCGCGTGCCGACAACCATGGCGAAGATTGGGTCGCAGCTCGGCGGCGGGGGCGCGGCGACGTTGGAGAAGGTTTCGTTGAACATTTCGCAATCGCAGTCGGTGGCGGCACCGAAGATTGCTGATGGTGGAGGCGGTGGTGGGAACGGTGGGAAGATTAACAACGGTGGTGGTGGAGGCGATGGCGACGAAGGGGACGATGATGATTATTTCGAGGAGGGTGACGACGACGACGGGGAGGAGGGATTTTTTAGCACGAGAGCGGCGATTGGGGAAACTTTTGACAGAAAAGCCATTCAGGCTGTATTGTCGGAGTGGTTCAAGACGATGGAGTCTTTACCTGGGGGGATTCGCATGGCGGTTGAGATGGGGATTGTTTCCTCGTTGGCGCTTGTTCGCTTTATGAGCGTCAACGTGCGCCCATCCGTCGTGCGCGCCGTGTCCCGGGGCACGCCTCAAGCGTTTTCGCGCGCCTTTGTCGGTAGACTCATGGCTGATCCCGCCTTCTTGTACAAGCTTGCGTTTGAACAAGTCGTGACGATCAGTGCGGCGACGATGTATGAGGTTGCCCACCGTGGGGATAAGTTGAAGTCGGAATGGGATTTGGCGTTGAGCAACATTGCGCAATTGTCGCTCGCGAACGCCTTGACGGTTTGGTGCGTCACTCCTTCGCGCTCTTTCGGCGCTTCGGCGACGAATGGGTTCTCGAAGTTTATGGCGACGATGCCGAACAATGCGTTCGACCGTTCCGGTCCGTTGCGCCAGTACACGAATGCGACTCGCGGCTTGAGTGTCATCACCAAGGCTGCCGAGTTATCCGCCGTGGGCGTCGCCACTGGTGGTGTATTCGCCGCCATCAACAGCGGTTTGTTGTCCATGCACAAGAAGAAGGAAGGCGAAAACTGGTCGCCGGCCATTCCGGTGCCAGACTTCAAGACGTCGGCGTTAGGCATGGGGGCTTTCTTGGGGATCTCGTGTAACTTGCGTTACCAGCTCTTGGGAGGCGCCGATCGATGGATGACGGAGCGTCTCACGTCGTTAGCGTCCTCAGTCACCGCCACCGCTTTGGGTCGCGTGGTTAACAACCAAATTGGTGAACCCACGCGTTTGTTCGCGTTGGGCTTGCCCATGCACGCCACCCTCGCGCAAACCGCGGGCGCCGCCGCCATCCCGCAGTTGACGAAGAAGAAGGTCGTGAAGAGGCGAAGAAAAGTTGTGAAGAAGCGAGTCGCACCGTCTGCTCAGCAGACTCCGGTTGCGGCTTAAACATTCTTTCGCACACGAGTATTTCGCATTGCCACACAAAATCACTTAGTAATACGCACAGCTGTTTGCGACTCGACGACACGTTCGCAGTCGCGACTAAATTCGGACTCATTGTAACAAAAGTTTCCGGTTGTCACACATCTCGCCCAGCCACCTCGCCACGCAATTTCTAACCACCTTTACGATCCGCTATCGCACGCCTTGTCTCTTACGCTTCTTTGCTTTCTCTCTCTCGTCCGCATGAAACGCGCCGCCGACGCGACCCGTCGACGCGCCTCGACTCGCGCTCCGCGCCTCACACTCCCGCGCGCGCGGACTTCCGCCGCACCCATGGCGTCCGCCGCGCGCGCGTTCATCACACCGCGCGCGTTGACGCCATCGACGTCGACGTCGACGTCGACCTCGTCGTTCGCGACGACGTTCGCCAGTCGTTCTCTCCCGTCGTCCCACCGACGCCGCCACACGAGCGCATCGATAATTACCCCGTCCTCCGCGTCCACGTCCGACGCCTCGCGCGCCGAGCGCGAGTGCGAGCTACTCCTTCGATGTTGCGATCTCGCGCGCGCGTCAGAAGGCCGCACGGCGCCGCACCCGTTGAGTGCGTGCGTGCTCGAGGTGGCGGACGGGACTGTGGCCGCGTCTTCGGCTTCGGCTTCGTCGGCGACGTTTGAGGCGTTTCAACTCGGACAAGGCGGCACGCGCGCGGAGATGCTCGCGTGTGACGCCGCGAATGGCGCCGCGCGTGGCGGCACGGCGTATGTGAATTTAGAGCCCGTGCACGGAGATTGCGCGGGGGAGACGCGGGCGGTGGAGGCGTTGGTCGCGAGCGGCGTAAAGCGCGTCGTCGTCGGCGTGGCGCATCCGTTGCCTGGACTGCGAGGGAAGGCTATCGCGGCGTTACGTGATCATGGTATTGATGTTGATGTGTTGGAATCGTGTGAGAGTGCTGGAGATGCGGTGTCGGCGGCGCGGGCGAGAGCGGCGGAGGAGTGTCGACGGGTGAACGAGGCGTTGTTATACCGCGTGGCGACTGGTTTGCCATTTAGCGTGTATAAGTACGCAATGACGCTCGATGGAAAGATTGCGACGTCTACGGGGCATTCATCATGGGTTACCGGTGCGGAAGCGCGGGAGCGGGTGTTTCGTGAGCGCAAGAGAAGCGACGCGGTGGTCGTCGGCGGGCAGACGGTGCGCCAGGACGACCCGAGGTTGACGTCTCGCGAGGAAGATGGGTTTCAACCCGCGCGCGTCGTCTTGAGCCGATCGCTTAATTTACCCGACGAGGCTCAATTGTGGAATGTCACCGTGGCGCCGACGATAGTGCTCACGGTGAAAGGAAAACGACCTGATTTCCAGAGCAGATTACGAGCCAAGGGCGTGGAGGTCGTCGAATTTGACGACCTCACTCCGCTCGCAGCGGCGCAGTACATGCACGCTCGAGGTTACTTGCGTTGTTTCTGGGAATGCGGTGGGGGATTAGCCGCGCCTGCGCTAAGCTCTGGGGTATTCCACAACATCATGGCGTTCGTGGCGCCCAAACTCGTCGGTGGTGGCAAGGATGCTCCGACGCCGCTCGGCGATTTGGGTATTCAAGCCATGCACGATGCGTTGCCGCTCTCGGGAGTTGGACTCGAGGTGTGTGGACGCGATATCTTAATGCGAGGATACGTGCCAAACTCCTCGAACACTGGGCGGTTAGGAAAGATGGCGAGCGCCGGATATAGCTTGAGAGGGTTGGAATTTCACGTCGGCGAAAGTTCAGACGACGATGAACGCGCCGACGACGGAACGCTCATCTCTGTCGAGCACGCCGCGGCGTCGTTAGCGGTTGATGATGAAGTGTGCCACATGGATGAACTTCCACCGTTGAGCTTCTTCAAAGCTTGGGACGAAAACGGGGCGTTGAGTAATTTTGCCCCCTTTCCGGTGACCATCGACGGTGCGGTTTGGATGACGGTTGAGCACTATTATCAGGCACAAAAGTTTGCGGGCGTAGACTCAAAAATCGCGCGCGATGCGATTGAAGACATTAGACGCGCGATCTCACCCGAGGCCGCAGCAAAGATTGGCCGCAGCGTGCAAGCTAACCACCCGGAGTGCGTCAGAAACGATTGGGATAACGCCAAACTCGACGTTATGCGTCGCGCGTTGGTTGAAAAGTTGACAAACTTTGAAGGTCCGCGTTCGTTGTTGCTCAAGTCAGTGTGCGACGATGGCCGTCAGCGCGTGATAGAAAACTCACCCATGGACGCGATCTGGGGAGCTGGACGTGACGGTACAGGTCGCAACTTGTTAGGAGCGTTGTTGCAAGAAATTCGCGAGCAGGAGTTGCGAAGAGGATAGAAGGAAAACATTCCAAAAGTAGAGCTATAAAGCGTTGTTTTTCATGAAAACAATTTAACCAATGACTAATCTTATTTCGCCGCGCTCTGCATGCTATGAATTTCGCGTAAAAGCGCCTTTGCCGCGTGTTTCGCCGGCCCCGGGACGTCAAGCAAGCGCACGCACGCCGCCTCAGCTTCGCCCAGCCTTCCTTCCTTCTTGTAGAACTGCGAAAGGAACTCTAAAGCTTCAATCTTTTCGCCACTTTCAACGCCTTCTTCATCTAGTCTTTTAAGATTGAGCAAATAATAGTGCGCAGCCGCCTTCTCATTCTTGTTTGCGTGTAGAGTGGCGAGCTTGGAAAGCGCGAGACCTTCGCGTTCGTTATTCGCCACGGCGCGTTGATAACATCGAATCGCCGACGTGAACATTTTAAGCTGATCTGATTCGTAGCACTGCCCCATGGCACACCACATACGCGCATCGTCAGGACGCAATTTGACCGCCTGCTGGTAGTAGTACATGGCGTAATATGGCATTTGTAAAATTTCATACGTCTGCCCCAAACCGTACCACGCGCGAAAGTCGCGCGGATTGATATCTACGGCGTGTCTGTATGCATCAATCGCCGCTGCTGGATTCTTCATCTCTACGTACTCATGACCCACGAGCGTCCACGCACTCAAGTATCTCGGATTCAAGCGTAGGGCGCGCTTAAAGTACACCACCGCCTTGGCGTGTTGGGATTTCAACGAATAATAATTGCCGACGATGCAGCACGTCTCTGGGCGGTATTTATCCGTCATCACCAAGTGATGTGCCAAGTGTGACAAGTCTGCGAATTCCTCTTTGACGTACAACACGTTGGAATAGTTGTCCATGCCATCAATTCTGTACGGATCGAGTTCTCGAATGTCTCTGTAAATGTCTTGCGCTTGGTCAAACTCGCGCAAATTGTAGTGCGCCTCCGCCATGTGCCCGAGGAGCACCTTGCTCTGCGGGAATTCCGCGCCGAGTGCGATAAACGTGTCGAGACTTTCCTTGTTCTTTTGCATCTCGAGCTGAAGCGCGCCTAAAAACCAGCGATAGACCCAATGCGAGCGCGGCAAATCCAACGCTCGTTCCTCTTCTTCGCTCGCCAACATGGGAATCAACGCCTGCCACGCGCTCCAATTCAACGGGTACAGCTTGCACGCCTGGACTAAATGCGCCTTGGCGTCCGCGGGCTGTCCCATCTCTCGACACACCACGCCATGAAGGTAGGTGAGAAACCCATCCTTGTTCGTGGCGCCGCGCAACCATTCATTCAAGGATTCGAGCTCTTGATTTCCCGTCGTCGACGTCCCCGCGCCCGCGCCGTGTCGCCGCGCGCCAATCGACTGCGTCGCCGAATCCCCACCCTGACCCGCGCTCGATGAACCTTTACCATCCCCACCATCATCACTCACGCCCGCAGATTGCCCTTTACTCTTCTCACCCGCTAAAAACGTCGCGTACTCGCGCACAAACGTCGGCAGCGGCGCGCTCGCATCCTTCAACGCGTACGCGCACCGTCGATACTCCCCTAAATCAAAGTACGACTTTGCGAGCTGGTAGATATCATCCGCGCCAGAATTATCCACAACCACACTAAACACACCACCGTCGTCATCATACTCCTCCATCGCCATCATCGACGCGTCGCCCCGCCCGACCGCCGACGCCGACGCGCCGTCTCGCGCGCTCGCCCCGAGCCCGACCAACTGCTCGCACGCCCACGTCGCCGCGTGCGCCAATCCTCGCGCGCGACAATCATCCACCGCGCGCCGTAACTCCTCCGCCCGCCCTCGCGTCGCCATCAGACGCGACTATTCGAATACCACGACGACGACGCGTCACCTGCGCGTCGTCGTCCAACCAACGTCTGGAGACGACGAGTAATCCAAAACACAAACGACGTCACCCCGCTCGAGCGCCAACCAACGCTCGTCGCGCGCGCGTGCGTGTGCGTGCGCGTGCGTGCGCTCGCGTATCTATCGTCACGCGCCTACGCCGCCGCGCCGCGTCGCCGTATCACGACGCACGCACAGACCGCGGCGCACACGATGCGCATTCAAAATCTGTGCGCACAATTTATACCCGTAATAAATCACACGTAACCCCGACGCCGACGACCGGTCGAGCGCGTCGTCGGCGGCGCCCATGAGATATCTTCGGACCTCCTCATGTGGTGTTCTGTTTTTGCGCGCGCGGCCCGGTCGCGATCGGTCGGGGCGTCCGTCCCTCGTCGATCGACGCCGCGTGTCCGATCTTTTTTTGGTCGCGCCGTCGTCGTGGATTTTTTTTCGCGTGTTGGTCGTCGGATCGACTTTTTGGTCGAGATTTTCCCGCGCCGTGGCGTCATTCCACGCACACACACATCGCACCAATGTCTGCTCTCCTCGCGTCCTCCTTTGTCTCCCGCGTCGCCGCCTTCAAGGCGACGAAGATCCAAGTACGTCATCGTCGTTATTTATGTATCGCATCGCATCGCATCGTCGTCGTCGTCGTCGTCGTCGTCGCGCGCGCGCGCCGCGCGGTGTGTGCGTGTGGATAACGGGCGCGCGTATCTTCGCGCGCTCGCGCGATATCGCGCGCGGTGCGCGGCGCGCGACGCGACGGTGGCCGCGGCGCGGTGTGGGATATATGTGTATGAATATTGTGTTCGCGTTGGATGCGCGCGCGGGGCGCGGTGGTGGCGTGGGCGGTCGCGGACGACGCGGATTCGATCGATCGATGCGAATGCGCGGTGACTGACCGAAGACACGTGTATCTTTTGCGAAAAATCGTAGGCCAAGTCTGTCTCCACGACGGTCAAGGCTGACATCTACCCGGAATTCGGTACTTACCCGGGTGGTGGTGAGTCCCCGATCATCCCGTTCGGTGACGAAAAGAACGCCGAGCGTGAAGTGATCCACGGCCGCTGGGCGATGCTCGGCGTCACCGGCGCGTGGGCGGCTGAAAACGGCACCGGTATCCCGTGGTTCACGGCGGGTACCTTGTGCACCCCGGATGACTGCACCGCCGTTGCGGACAAGTTCCCGGGCGCCGTCGCCCCGCTCGCGCCGGAAGGCTCTGGCTACCCGTCCTTCTGGGCGGTGCTCGCCATTGAAGTCATCCTCGTCGGCGGCGCCGAAGCGTACCGTACCGGTATCTCTGACTCTCCGTTCGATGATGGCCTCACCGTCGGCGACGTCAACCCGGGTGGACGCTTCGACCCGCTCGGCCTCGCCGAGTCTGGTGACCTCGAAGAGCTCAAGATCAAGGAATTGAAGCACTGCCGTTTGTCCATGTTCGCGTGGTTGGGCTGCATCTTCCAAGCGCTCGCCACCCAAGAAGGCCCGATTGCCAACTGGCAATCCCACGTCGCGGACCCGGTTCACTCCAACGTCCTCACCAACGCGGCCAAGGGTTTCGGCTTCTACTAAGCGATATGTTATCATATTCGCGTGATAAGTGTGAACTTATCATCTAGAACTCCTAAGTCTAGCGCTAGAGACTCGCGCGTCTTTAAACCGCGCGCGAGGTGAAGGTGATAGTGCGATGGCGTTCGTACAAAAAACGTTTTTGTGTGAAGTCGTGAACAATGTATTTCTCATCATCTGTTGTAAGCTATTTGATGCAAATCATAAAAAAGTCGACAAGTAATTAACTGTGATGCATTCACTCGTCGTCGCTCATCGTCGTCGCGTGTACGGTATGTGATTAAAACTTGTTGGTTTATCGTTAAGTAATTACACGGCGCGTCTAACATTTTAGTTTGAATCTTTCAACGCGCGACGTCGTTTGCCGACGCGTTCGGCGAGAGGCGCGTTCTCCGCGCGCTTCGCCCGAGTTTGTCGCTGGCTTAACAACACAGCCTGCTCTGCGGGCTTTTCAGCTCGCGCAGGTGTTTGTCGCGCCTTGGCTTTTGTGGGTTGAGCGTTCTTTGTCTTTGTCGTATTCACGTCGTCGGCGCGAGGCGACGCGGGCGCTGCTGGTGCAGCGACAGTGACGCACGCGCCGCGTTTGGATAACGCATCGATGACGGCATTGTTCTCACTCGCCGACGCGGACGCACCAAATAAGCAGTGCGTATCCAACAATGCGCCTGGGGTTGAAATCCAAGACTTGAAAAATTCAGGCGTGACGACGAGGACGCCACCGGCGCACGCGTCAATCAAAGGCGCGAGTCTTGGCACCGCTGTAGGCGCGCGCACGTCGGCGTGATCGGTGATGACGATATCCGGTACTTCGGCTTGCGTCAAACACACGTCACCCTTGGATGAAACCGATGACAGCGACGCGCCGCCGGCGCGTAAGACGACGTCGAGCATCGCGCGGTCAATCTTCGCGCTCGGCTCAAAAGGTAAGAGTGCGATGGATAACCCCTTGAAGGCGCTGTGCGGGGCGACAGTGGACCAATGCTTGGTGGCTTGCGCATCGATCACGCCCATTTCCGCCCCACGGCCACCTCGCCATAAATGCTTGTCGCGCACGTCAACGACTTTGCCCGCGCTCGCGCACTCAATGAGGAAAGATTCGTCAACCAAGTGCGCGCCAGAAATCGCACCGGCGAGAAACTTGATCGAACGACTACCTCGCGCACCGAAAACGACGTGCGTCGTAGATGGCTCCCATTCATGCCCGGAGCAAAGAATGGCGCCGAGACGACGCACAAGCGTGGAATACTTTTTGATGTCCACCGAGCTGAAACCGCTCAAAGCGACGTACGCCTTGGTCGCAAACGCGGGCGTCGCCGCTTTCGTCACCGTCGGCTTTGTCTTTGGTTTGCTCGGCACTTTCGCAGCCTTAGCCACTGTCTTTGTCGACGTCGTAGCAGGTTTCGGTGTCGTCTTCGTCGCTGCAGCCTTAGACGTGGACGCTTTGGACGCGTCTCGCCCTCGTCGCTCGGGTTCGGGTGCCTGGTTTTCAACGCGTTCTTCTTGCTCGGGTGCGAAATCCTCAACCGGCGCCATGACGGGCTCTTCTTCGTCAACGCGTTCATCATCGTCCTCCTCCTCGATGTCGCTTGGCACGAGTTGGCTCGCAGGGCGCTGCGTTGGATCGGGTTCGCTTGGACCGGCTAACAATTCGTAATATCCAGCGACGACGTCTCGCACGGTTCGGTCGACGGGGGCGAGAACTACACCGGCTAAATTCCCAGGCTTTCGCGCTGGAAGGGTGATAACCTTGTCCGCGCTCACAAATGAACCATCGCCGTTGAAAAGCTGCGCGTAATCGGTGCCTCGGAAGCTATGCGCGAGATGCATATAGGTGAGAAAGGTGGTCAAGAGAGCGTCGGGGCCTGCGCGCACGCGTTCGCCCACCACCGGTTGCTTCGCCGTCTCTACGCGGATCATGGCTTGAATCCAAGCACCAAGAGGTCCCTGCTTTTGCTGCATTTCGAGATCGTCAACAAACTTGATGATACCTTCGCAATCGTTACGTAAAGATTCGTCCAGTAAGATGACGGTGCCGCTGTACAACGTGCGCATGCATAAGCCGTTGCCTTCACGCAAGATCTCCTCCTCCTGACGCTCGGAAATGCCTTGATCGAACACATCGAAACGTATTTCGCCGTTACGAATACGTGCCATTCGAGTTTCGTTATCTTCGTTTTCTACTCGACCTCTACCGCTCGCCAAAAGCGTACAAAATTCATCGACGTTGGGCGCATCCGTGAGCGGCTCGGCTTCGGCGTCTTCAAAAAAGCTAAACCATGCGTTATTGGGCGCATACCGTCCCCCGAACGCCTTCTCGACATCATCAGGACTTCCAACTAACCCGTGAAACATATCTTCTGGTTGCGTGCAGTTATCTTGGAGCGCTTCTTTATACTTTGGGTCGATGCGACTGCGCTTGCTCACCGCGACGCGCGCGCCTCTCCTCTCCTCTTCAACCCAATCTGGAGAACGCCACGCCGCGCCCTTGCTCGCACTCTTGCTCGCCGATCGTTTATTGTCTCCTTTTACCGCGCTCGGCGTTTGTACCTTCTTCTTTGCCGATAGCGTTAGCGGTGCGGTTTCGAGCTGAGATGTAAACGCGTTGGCGTCGGCGCTCGACGCGTTCGCGCGCGCCGTCATCATCGTCGACGTCGTCGTCGTACCCATCGAATCTGGAACCACCGACAACTCTTTCCTCGTCGCATCTTCTACCCCATCTTCATCTTCGCTATCCGGTACCGCGCTCGCCAATTCATCCTCCTCCTTACCGCTTCGTCGTCCAAACGCCGCCTCGTCCACGCGCGCCCAGCGCCTCACGCACTCCTCCAACCACCTATGATTCACAATCTTCGCCGTCGTCCATCCTCTCGCGCGTTCCCACTTCGCACCAGAAAATTCAAACGCCACCAAATGCGTCACCCCGCGATCGAACACCTTCTGATACGTCCCGCCGAGAACCTTCACCATGGTCTCCACGTCTCGTCGGCGCTGTCCGTTGTACCCCGTGACGCACACCACGCAATCCTTAAACGCCTCCAACCCCGCCACCGATCGCGGCGGCACGTACAACACATTCGAATCCACATCCAACAACGTCTTCGCGCTCAAGCACGCGCGGATCCACTCGGCGCTGACGACGCGCGCGTTTCGTTCGGCGTCGCCGAGCGTCGCCGACGCATCCTCAACCACCGCGTGCGTCACCTCACTGCGCACCTCACCGCGCGCCGCCGCATCACCGCCGTCGTCATCCATCACCACCGCACCGCCGTGATGCGCGATCGCCTTGGCCAACTCGCTCACCGTCGCGCGCGGCACGCTCGTTAAACCTCGCAGCGAAATCACGCACGAGTGCAAAAACGGCTCCCCGAATTCAACGACGAGCGACGCCGGCGACGTCATCGTCGTCGTCGTCGCCGCGAACGCGCGCGCGGAGCGTGCGGGCGCATCCGTGGGTGTCATCGCGCGCGTCTGTCGGTCGTCTCGCGCGTCGCGCGCGCGTGTGAAGGCGCGCGAGACGACTGACGTTGGACAACAGCTGGCGTTGAATTTGAATTTTTTGGGGTGGGTAGGGGGTCATCGACCAATCATAACTCGACGAGCGACCACACATCAGAGGGAACGAAATGGTGTGGGGTCGAGCCTCGGGTGCGCGAGCGGCGACAGTGTACGACGCGCGCGCGCCATCGAGTGCGAGTGCGAGTGCGATACGTGTGGACACAACCTACGCCTGTGCATCGGGTTCATCGGCGCGGGGCGTGAAGCGGACGACGACGAGGACGACGACGTGGGCGACGAGGACGACGATCGAAACCTTTGGTTTTTGAATTTCGACAGCTGACGGTATGGAGAACGACATGTCCGTCGCGAACGCGCACGGGGAGACGACGAAGGCGTCGGAGGAGAAGCAAGGGTGGATGATGGATGATGATGACGATGGGTTGACGGAAGAGCAACGGAGAATGATTGCTGAACGCGTCGCGGCGTTGCAGAATAGATTTAAAAAGTTTGAGGAAAAGACGATGAAGGAGAAGATCGACGAGCTCATGTTGGCGAATAGTGACGTTCAATTGACGGAGAGAGAGGCGGATATGATATTGAAGGTGTGTAATGGTAATGAATTCGAGGCGAGCGATCGATTAGGCGAAGCGGAGGATGGGGAGGCGTTTTTGATGAGCATTCGATCGATGATCGCCGAGGAGGACGCGTTGAAGCGCGCGGGTTCGACAAAATCTAGAGCGGTGCAAGCGGCGAACGAGAGATTGCAGAGGAAGATTGAACGCATGAGAAAGCGTCGGGCATCGTTTGGGTTAGGTGACGAGTCCGAGGAAGAGTTACCAGAGGAGGAAGATTTATTTCATACTGAATATATTTTGGAGGAGAGCCTCGGCGTGCAGTTCGTGCGACACACGAAGAAGCACGTCGGCGTCCGACGATTGCGACTCGATGATGCGATTGCGCGCGCCCAAGAAGCCGCGGTCGCAGCAGCTGAAGAAGGCGCGGAAGCCCCTGCAGACCTGTACGAAGGTTGGTCCGATGCGCGCGTGAAGGCTTGGAAGAATCGCGAAAAGAATGAAAATCAATACTATTATCGCTTCAACGCGCCTGGCGAAAAACAATCCAACGGCAAGTGGACGGACACAGAGCACGAACTCTTCATGCAAACTATCGCCGCACTTCCTGATGGCAAAGCTGATTACCAGTGGGGGACGTTCTCCAAGGCTATTCCCGGACGTGTGGGGTACCAATGTTCGAATTACTATCGCTCCTTGGTGAAGAACGGCATCATCGTGGACACCAACTACATGGTTGACGAAAAGGGTGAACTTCGATTCAATTTTAAGAACAAAGGGTTCGATCGCGTGGAACAACCAGAGGGTAGCGAACAGCGCGTCTTCGTCAAGGTTGTGCGCGTGCCCAAGCCTAAAGCTCCAAAGGCACCAAAGCCAAAGCCTAAGCCAAAGAAGAAGAAGAAATTGGACGACGACGACAAGGCGTTTCAGTGTAGCGTCAGACCCACGGTCGTTCGCTCAAGTGGACGCGCTGCGAAGCGATCGTACGCCGATGGCGAGGACGAAGACGACGATGGAGAGTTCGAGGAACTTCCTGTGCTTCCTGGATTTATCGATCCCATCACTAGACTCCCCGTGGAGGAGCCGACAATTTCGCCGTACGGTCACGTCGCTGGCTATGAAACGTGGTGCCGAATTCTCCGAAGCAGCGATGCTCCGGATGTGTGTCCTTTCACCAAGCAACCTCTCAAGCGCCGTGAACTCGTCAAACTCACGCATGAAAATATCGGAGAGTACGCGTCCAAAATTGTCGAGAACCAACAAATGTAAAGCGTTACTTGTGTAATACTCAAACTTTTTGAACCTCACTCGCCGCCTCGTCGGGGCGCCAGTCGATCGTCGCCATGCCGGAAGGAGAGATTCCAACCAACGCCGTGCGGCAACTCGGCTCTGGCTATCGCCGCATGTCGACCCCGACGCATCCGACCGAGGGTGACTTCCTGTCACTCAAAACGGAAGAGGTGTTGTTCGGTTTCATCTTTGCAATCATGGCGTACAAGATGTGGCAAAACCTCAGAGGTTTGAGAGCTTATTGGAAGTATATTCGCACGCCAAATTCGCCCATGACGGATCATGACATGGATGATGACGACGCGTATGACGACGAGGAGGAGGAGGAGGATAGGAAGTTTGATTGATTGATTGACGCGGTGGGGCGATCAGCGACGGTGACGGCGTGCGCGAAAGAGGTGGATTGGATATTGAATTGAGTAGCATGGTGTTGTAAGTATTTTACATGTATAGAGGAGATGTATTCGTTACGCGTCTACGCGAGCAGGCGCCATTTTCATGATTTTGATGTCTTCAGCGTTCGCGTCGACTGCTGAAATATCCTGCGGCGTGATGAAAATGAACTGCTTGTCCACGTGTTTTCGCGCGAACTTGAGGAGCGAGTCGATAGAAACCTTTCGGTTCACGGCATCCATGAACACATCAAACTCATCCATTGCTGCAAAAGGCGATTCATTGGTATCGCCGAGAGAAAGATTAAATGCGAGCGTAGAGTACGACCGCTCGCCGCCACTCATTGAACGCATATCCTTCACAGATTTACCCTTTTCTCCATCCTTCACTTCAAGCGACAACGTGGCGTCCTTGAAATCGACGAGAACACGCCCGGAGTGGCCCTTCTTGCTCATGTAATAATTGAACCGATGCGACACGATTTTTGCGATTTCAGTTGCGCGAATTTGCACTTGTGCCTGGCGAGCCTTGACACCTTTTTTCAATTGACCGTAAAGTTTCAAAGACTTGCCGAAGCCTGAATCTAATTTGGCAAGCTTTCTAGACTCGAACGATAATTCATCACTTATCTCTTCAAACGGTCGCTTGTGACGCTGTTCCTCAGTCCGCATCTGTTCCTTTGAGTTTTCATACATGCGAAGAAGTTTTTCAGGTTCGATATTGATATCACCCGCCTCAACCGCTTCTGACCGCGTGCATATCGCTGTCGTTTGCTCTGCGCACGTCTCGATCTCTTCATGCATCGCAGCAACGGTCTGCTCAGCGAGAGCGATGACGGGATCAGCGTCACGAAGTTGCTCCTCCTTGCGGGCAATGCTCTTCGCCGTGGAGACGCTCAAATCCGTCGCGGCGCTGAGATTGTTCGTCAACTCTCTCGCGTGCTCCTTGAACGATTCACCGAGCGCTTGTTTCTCAGCCAACGCATTTTTAGCGTCATCATATGCCTTTTGCTTTTCTTCGCATTCGCGTTCAATTTCTGCGAGGGAACTTCTGTGGGTACTGAGTTCGGCGTTCAAGCTATCAAGCTCGTCTTGAAGCGCGCTCACGTCATAGCCGGCGGCACTCGTGTCCTCGGCGTCGATCTTTGCTTGCTCTAACGCACGTCGCGCATCATGTGCCGCGGAGACGAGTTTCTTCAAATCGTCCTGAGCCTTCGAAAGCGCAGATTCAACATCTTTAACAGCCTTGCTTGCTGCGACTTGCGCCGCGCTTGCATGCTTGGCGTTTTCTTGCTCCTCTTTAATTCTCGCTTCGAATTGCTTGATTTGTGACTTTGAATCTGCCCCCAACTTGCGCGCCGTGTTCATGTTCTTGAACGCCTCGTTTCTCGTAGTATTTCCGCTGCTGAAAATTTTACGCAAAGGAGTGTAGATGCTTCCAATGTTCTTTGCTTTTGCTTCGTTGCTGTTGAACAACGCCACGGCGGGTCCTTCATCCTTCAAGAGAACAGAGTTTTCAATCTGACACTGGTCGACGCAGAGATTAAAAATCACATCATGCGCGCACTCAATCACACTCATGACCGTGGTAAACTGACTTGGATTCGGCACACGTTCGCTCGGAATGTTATACCGCTGGCGATTGAAATTGACGCACACAACGTTGACATTCGGCACTCCGCACTCTTGCGCGAGTTTACGAACCTTGTCCATATCCTGCGGCGTTGCGACGACAAATGAATTCATCACACCAGAAAGACACTCTTCCACAGGAGTAACCCACTCTTGATTTTTCAGAGTAATGTGCGTCCCGACTGGACCAAGAGGAGGCTTTGAGAAGTCACCGCGACGGCGCTCGATCGCATCAACCAGCGCGGGCATTTTCGAGTGATACAACACGAGCTTATTGCTTGACGTGATTTTTAACGTCGAAATTTGCTTGCGAATGTTATCAATCCCCGCCTCGATTCCACGATGTCTTTGCGCGCACACTGTACTTTCTCGCTTAGAGTTCTGTCTTGTGGATTCGAGTTGTTCAATGTGCTGCTCGCATTGCGTGACGTCGGCTTTTGCCTGCACCATAGCCTGATTAAATCGCTGTATATTCGCCTCGACTTGTGTCGTTTCGCCCTTTTCCATATCAACAACGCGCTGGATTTTCGTTTCGGCATCTTTGGTCTTCTTTGACAGTTGCTTAATCTTGGTTTCTTCGGTCAACTGGTCAGTTTTCATCTTTTGCAACTGGCGAGCCGCCTCCTTGTACTCAGCTTCAATAGCCCGGCGTTCAGCTGCCGTCGTCGTGACCTTTGCC
>JACLAB010002340.1_pt1 | contig 22167 bp, 31 predicted proteins | sample 8027921 | NCBI WGS metagenome assembly JACLAB01 (sample SAMN15725117, study PRJNA655200) | protist metagenome | isolation source: fluorescence activated cell sorting (FACS) single amplified genomes of... | place: USA: West Boothbay Harbor, Gulf of Maine | collected 2000-07-19
GAACGGTGTCAAGTGATCCGGGTCCTTGCCAAACTTCATTTAATTCTTGGTTAATATCTTCTAGTGATATATTGCTTAATATATGTTTTCTAGTAGCAAGCCATTTATTGTCGACTTTAGCATAAAACCGCTCTATTAAATATTCAACCAAAACTTCTGGAATTCTATCATGATCTGAAATTGCAAATGTACCTGCGAATTCATCTAGTGTGTGTTGCATAGGTATTGCCTCTATAAGTAGTCCGGCTATTTAATTGTAGTAACTTACTGCCGGTATAGCAAGTTACTAATCTTTTTTAGAAATAGATATTACGCCATCTTCAATTGATATTGATAGTGTGTCACCGGGTTGCCAACCCATACGCTCTAGTATCTCGGGAGGAATATTCATTAAAACATTTTCTTCATCACCTTCGATATCTTGAAAAATATCTTCTGCTTTGTATGTTATAACTTTAGTCATTGGTTAGCGTATCTCCCCATTTCCATTTCAAAATTTTGTGCGGCATAAATGTTTTCAAAATGAAATGTATGTTCATAGTTGTCTGTCCATGTTGTACAACTCCATTCGTGTCTTTCACATTGCCGCTTGCACCAAGTTTTCCCTCTGTCAGCTACATCGCTATGTAATCTAACTGTGTGACCTGGTAACCAGCTTTGCTTGTGTTTGAACTGCTCTTGCGGTGTCATTGTATTTCCTTATATAAATAATTATATGAAAGATGCATATACTGAAGCATTATTTGATGCTGTAAAAGAAACATCTGTAAAAAGCGGATATGACTTGCCAGAGCCGATCGAAGCATATGTAGTTATGCTCCTTACTAGTTATGTTGAAAAACCCGATTTTCTTCCTGAAGACGGATTTGGACCAACACTGTTTAAAATTAAACATTTTAGCCAAGCAAAGGATCTTGCTGATACTTGTTTGTTTGTAGCAGGAGTTTTTCCTACTATAGGTGAACGCAAAGGTATTAGTCGTAGGTACTATCAAGACATTGGCTCCACATCATATGGAATGGTTGCAGAGTCACTCAATCCTGAGTTGTTTAGTACTCTTGCTAAACACTTTGTTTTTCTAAGCGATTTCATAGATGTTACTGTTAACACTTCCAAACACTTGCCGAATACCCTTTTCCGTTAGTATCGCCGCCTTGATTTTCAATATCAACTCCGTCGTATTCAATATTACTAACAGTGTCTTCTCCGTTTAGATATTCTGTTGTGTATACTTTTAGTTTTTTAATATCAAATTCTCCAATAGTTTCAATGATACCGTCAAAGAACTGACCCTTTTCACTTGAATACATTTGTGCAATAAATTCTGTACCTTCTGGAACTTCATCTGAACATCCCATTTCAGTTAATTCAATTTCCCAGTTGCTTTCTTCTTCAATGTTATTCAGTAACTCTTGCAAATTTTCACCGTCAATAACATCAGCAACATGGTTTGACATATATTCGTCTGAGTCAACTTCTTCTACTATAACATATGCACTACCCCATTCAACACCATATGAGTGTTCAAACTCTGTGTGCGACTCGTACCACGGACGCTTGTAGTTGTTATCGTCTGCATTATGTAAGAATTGTGCTTCTTCTGGAACAATCTCAACATTTTCAAATTCTGGCTCATCGTCTTCGTCACTGGTCATATACGCACTTAGGTCGTAATCACCATGATCATCACAAACAGATTTCCAAAAGTCGTGTGCTTCTTTTGAAATAGTCATGTATGCACTTTCGCCACCATATCCATTCAGTTGGATACGATAGAAACGTGGGCCTTTGAGTGTCTCTACTAGTTCTGTTTTTTCTTCAGTTGTTGCCATTAGTATTATTCCTTAGAAATTAACGAGGATCAGTTGTAAGTTTCATATTCTATGTTACTATAATAACAGACTGATCCTCGTTTGTCAACCTTTATTTGACTGTTTCTAAGTACGCCATTACAACATCTGGAGATGTATGTACATATGGATCCATATCGTCACCAGTTTGGTTGATTCCTGGTTCTTGGAAGTACATTTCAACAACTCCATCATTAACAATCATTGCATAACGCCAAGAGCGATTACCAAATCCTAAATGGTCTTTGCATACAAGCATACCCATTTTTTCTGTAAATTCGCCGGCGCCATCTGGAATAAACTTAAGGTTTTGGATATCTTGATCGATCATCCATTTACGCATTACAAATGTATCATTAACACTGATAACATATACTTCGTCTATTCCCATGTCCTTAATAGCTTTGTAATTTTCTTCAAAGCCCGGAACTTGGAAAGTTGAACAAGTTGGCGTGAATGCTCCTGGCAGTGAAAATACTGCCACACGCTTTCCTTTAAAGATATCATCAGTTGTTACATCAGTCCATTCAAACGGATTTTCACTGCCGTTTGTAGTGTCTACAAATGTAATTGTATGCCCGTCAGTTCGAGTACGGTATTTAAAGGTTACCGAAGGTACCTGCATTCCTATCTTCATAAGTTCTCCTAATGTATGTGTGTTATAGTATTGGGTAATGGATTTACCCAGTCTATTTATTATACATTCAAAACATTATAAAGTCAAACAGTTTATTCGTCTTCGAAGTCTATTACCCAGTTACTAACACCTTGTGCTTTTAGTATTTTTGTATATTGGTGTATAAGTCTACTAATTGAATCAATTTGTTTACTATACAAATACAAAGAATGATCATTCATATCGGTTGCCCATTCTTTAATTTCCGCGGCCGACCTGTCTAAGTCATTCATACTATCCATTAAGGTTCTCGGTGGAACTTCTTCAATGTCATCTGTCATTTTTTTGCTCCTCTTGTGTTGTATATTTATCTGTATGTATACTGCGTCTAATACCTAATGCGTTTGATTGTTTATATAATTCGATAGACACTCGGTTAGACTGATTGCCTCCTAATATTGAATAGTATACAGTATTATTAAATTGTACAGTTTTTACATAGAATCCTACATGTCCCTTCCACTGATCAGTGCCTCTTGGAAACACTACAATATCACCAGGTTGTATATCTTCTGGTGTAACAGGTAGTCCCCAGTCTAAAAAGGCTCTAGCCATAAGTGGGTATTTATGATCCTTGTTACTAGGTACGTTGCTTTCTTCTAATACACTATTAACAAAGGCTGCGCACCATTCTGTGTTTACTGGATCAATATTAAGAAACTCAATTAGCTCTTGCCTATTGCCTTGTTCAGTTTTTCCAATATAAGGTACAGCTTTCAATACGGCACTAGACCCAGTTGCATAATCTGCTGTACAACTGGGTACTGATAATAAAGCTATAAGACAGAGTGATCTCATAAAATATTTAGTTGTTAGTTAGAGGATTATCTAGTGCCTCTTGTATTTGTTCTCCAAGTTTCTTTTCTAACTTTTGCATTGAAGCATCAATACGATCCTCAGTTTCACGCATACGATCTCTAGTATCCTTTTCACTTTCACGACTAACAATTTCAACTTCACGTAGTGTAGCATCAATACTATCTTGAGTATCTTTTACAATTTCCTCAACTCTATCAACTTGTGTTTCAATACCTTGGATATCTCTTTTTAGATCAAGTTTAATTGTTCGTGTATTATCTACAGCATTTACAACTTGTTCTTCCATAACACTAATACGCTCGTTGATACCGCTTAGGTCTGGGGCAACATACTCTGATATTTGCTCCTTCATATTACGATAGTCGTTATAAAATTCAAATGCTCCCCATGCTACTCCACCTAGTGTACTAAGTGCAGTTATTACAGCAAACATCTTGCCCCCGGTGAACTTAACGCCACCTACTTCTACTTCAGCCATTTACTTCTCCCCATATTGCTGACGTACCATAGCGCGATGTTTTACATCGCTGGCACCATTAAAAAATCTTTGATTTGGATTATCATAATTCTGTTGTAATTCGTATATACCATCTGATGTGTACCATTGTGCTTGTACTTTCATCTGTGGTTGTACGTACTCTCTAAAATTAGGGTTGTACCCCAATAGTGCCGATGTTGCATCTTCTGATGTATCACCGTCTATTGCCTTTTGTACTAGATCGTCTTCTAGTTTTTGTTGTGCCTCTAGTTCTTCTTCACTTACTTCATCTAAAGGTTCGCCCATTTCATTTGCTTCTTCTAATGTGCGTTTGGTTATATCTATTATCAACTGATTTATTTCTGCTACAATTATGCTTGATATTTCATTTGCTACTGTAGCATCTATATTTCCAAATGTGTAAGATATTGTTGATGAGCCTAAATCTGGTACTTCGCCTGTTAATTCTTGTGTGCTTAATCCTTGGCTTGCTAATAACTGTGTATCGTTGCCGCCAGTCATTGCACCTATGCCTGCATCACCCGACTGTAGTGCAGGTTGCCCTGTTGCAGAGTTAAAGTTTTGGCTGCTAAATCCGCCTGTGTTACTGTTACCTGTATTGCTGTTACCACTGTAGTCTACTTGCCCTGAAGAACTGCTGTCGGAATTGCCTGTTCCCATATCACTACCACTGTTGCTGTTGTTGCCCATTCCCATATCACTGCCACTGTTGCTACTGCTGTTGCCGCTTCCGTCATTGCTGCTGCCGCTATTGCCGCTGTTGTTTGCACTACCATCATCGCCGCTACTACTGCCCATGTCAGTACTAGATGATGCACTAGATGACGCTTGTGAACTTGCTGTGTTTTCTGCTGCCGTAGTTGCTTCAGATGCAATATCTAATGCACGTCTTTGAACACTAGTTGTTTTGCTAGTTCTTGGAGCATTTGGTGTAGTACTAGGTCCAGCAACTTCTTCAGTGGCTGCTAGTTCTTCAACTGGTGCAAGTTCTTCAACTGCTTCAGATAATTCTTCTTCAATAGCTTCTGCTAGTTCTTCTCTAATCTCGGCTTCTTTTACAGCCATTTCTTCGGCTATCATTTGTTCTTCAACTGCCATTTCTTCGGCTATCATTTGTTCTTCAACTGCTTCTTCAAATGCTTCTTCAAGTAATTCTGGTATTGCTTCAAACTTTTCTTCACTGAGCGGTTCAAGTATGTCTAGTGGACGCTCGGCAAATATATCTTCTGTTGGCATTTCTTCAAATGCATCAGGCATCGGAAGTTCTTCAAATGCATCAGGGAACGCTTCATTTTGAAAGTCTGACAACCCTGCACCACCAAAACTATCAGACTCTTCAAAAAACTGTTCAAACTCTGCTTGCTCCCTAGCAATATCTTCTTCACTTGGCATATCCGTTGGACCTTTTTCAAATCCTTCTAAGTCAAATGGGTCACCATTCTCATCTGGTCCCATTAAGTCTAACACACCTTGCATGTCAACTTCTATTTCACCTCTTGCTGCTGAATCATCAATACCAGTTGCTAGTTCTTGGTCAATACCTGTTGACGCTTCTAGATCAATACCTGTCGATGCTTGTACATCTATACCTGTCGATGCTTGTACATCTATACCTGTTAGGTCTCCATCAAATGGCATGTTAGGATCAAACTGTCCGTCGTCTTGTCCGTCAAAGCTGTTGTCATAGCTACCATCGTTTTGTCCATCATAACCTTTATAGTCTTCTTCGTAGGTTGGCTCAGTGTAACCAGGACACATCATGTCACTTTGTGGATTTGCATTACAATCATCTTCAAACTGTTGTTCTGCTATTGTGTCAGCATAGCCAGGACATCTTTGTGTATAAGTACCATCTGCTGAACATGCTGTATCTATTTCAATAAACTCGTACCACTTGCCGCTTTGTGGAATTATTACATTACCGTCTACGTCTTCTGTATACAAGAATATGTAATCGTCGCCTTGCTGTACTGCGTCTTTGATATATCCAACTTGATTGTCTCCACAGTCATTGCCGCTTGTACATTCCCACATCCAGCCCATCATATTATCTAAGTTTGCTTGTAGTGTTGCAAATACTTCTGGATTGTTTCCTCTAAAGATGAATATATAATCACTGCCCTGTCCGCTTACATTCATGCCTGGGGTTGTTGATTTAGATTGTGACTGATTGTAGTAAGGACAACTAGGATCATATGATTGATCTGTGTCACATTGCTGTGCTGTGTATGCTGCTTCATATCCTTGACAGCCGCTGTCATACAACGCATCTTGTGAACATTGTTGATCGTAGTAGGCAGCTTCGTATCCGCTACAACTAGGGTCATACAACGCATCTGCTGAACATTGTTGCTCTGTATATGCTTCTTGGTATCCAGGACATTGCGAGTCATACATTGGGTCTGCATTACATGCGTCTGTAAATGCTTGACCTGCGCCATAGTCGTAGTTGGGATCAAAGGTGTCTCCAATTCCTGCTCGGTGTGCATACGCAAATGTCATTTTCATTCCACGCACACCACTACCTTGGCCGTTGCCTTCCATAGACATTTCTACATACCAATCATCTTCAACTGTAAAGAATCCTGGTGGAGGATGATCTGCTTCAAATGATGTCCAATCTGCAAATTCTTGGTTAGCGTAATCGTATTCTGCCATGTATATTACGTTTTCATCATCTGCCATTCCGCCATTGTTGCTTGGTCCAAATATCTTAACACTAAGTTTTAAACTACTACTAGCATCAGGCTTCTTGACTTCCCATTCGTATCCGAAGCCTCTAAACTGTATGCCAACGCCAGCCTGCTGTAGTGCTTCATTGATAGCAAGAGTAGATGATATAATTTTGTTGGTTATGGTATTTTGTGCAAAAGTATAAGAACCATCTGTTTCAGAATATACTGCTACAGGAGCACCAGTTTCATCATAGCCCATAGTTTCTTCAACAATATATCCCACATTACCATTTAAGTCAAGTGTTTTACATTGTAAGCTATTTGTGTCGACAGCATAGTTCCTGTCGCCACGATTATCAATCATAGCATTTTCAGTACCAGTGCCAGAGAAGGTTGTTATAGGACAGTCGTTACTTGGCGCAATTGTTTGTGCTAATACTGTATTAGAGTAATAAAAGAAGAAGCAGAGCGCCGCCAGCACCCTTGAGCATATTGTTAGTTGCACGTTCTTTGTCCTCCTCAGCCTGTACTGCTACAGGTTGCATTTCTGGATTAGCGTTCCACTTGTCTTTTGCTTCTGTGCCGATACTGCCGTCGAATGGGCAAGGAGTTCCTGCCATTTCCATTGAACTATAAACACGTTCGTCTTGACAAAGTAGGCTAACTGCTGCGACCTTCATGCCCATGTTATACAATGTCTTAGAAAGTTTTAGTCTTTCACAGTTCATGTCTCTTACGTGTGTGCCGCCAGCGATACCTACAATTTGTGTTTGCACTGCACCGCTTACGCTAGTTGTACAAGTGTCATTGCCACCTGCATTAACTGTAGGAGCAATAGCACTAGGAGGTGGTGCAATTACTTTCTGAGTGATAGTGCTGTTGTTATTGTTATTATTTGTATTAGTGTTGTCACTAGTGCTGTCAACTGTAGTATTATTGTTGTTTGTGTTGTTGTTTGTGTTGTTGTTTGTATTAGTATTGGTGTTTGTATTATTACTAGTACTGTTCACAGTTTGGTCTACAGTACTATTGCTAGTGCTGTTTACAGTTTGATCTACTGTACTGTTGCTTGTGTTGTTATTTGTATTGGTATTGGTATTGTTTGTTCCGCCACTCATTACATTGTTGTTTGTATTCGTAGACGTGCTAGTGTTGTTATTTGTATTGGTATTGTTACTAGTGCTGTTTACTGTACTATTGTTAGTATTTGTATTGTTATTGGTGTTGGTGTTTGTAGTGCCGCCACTTAATACGTTATTGTTGGTGTTTGTAGTGCCGCCACTAATAATGTTGTTGTTTGTATTGGTGTTTGTATTGGTATTGGTACTAGTATTAACATTAGTGTTGTTGTTTGTATTTGTATTGGTTCCAGTATATACGGTAGTATTGTTATTCGTATTGGTATTTGTGTTGGTGTTATTGTTTGTGTTGGTATTTGTACTAGTACTGGTATTGTTATTCGTATTGGTATTTGCATTAGTACTATTCACAGTACTGGTGCTGTTGGTTGTGCTGTCTGTTTCTACGTAACTTGTTTCATCAAAATTACCGTCAGCATCGTTTGCTACCTGCGCAATTGAAATTGTGGGCATCAGCAAACCTAACACTAGAACTGTCTTAAATATATTTTTCATTTACCCTCTTACCTTTGGAAAGATTTGCATCTTACATCAATATTTATCTTCAGATGTTAAAAATTTAACACCAAGTTAACTGTGTATAAATAACTTTATGAGAACCCAACAACAAGACGAACAAGACGTATTTTTTGAAATGTTTGACGAATGGACAGAAGCATTGCCTGTACCAGAAGAATACTGTTTAGATACTGATGTCGATGATTTTATTATTGATAAGATAAAAGAAGCATTAATAGAGCATAATGGTAATCAAACAAAAGCAAGTGAACGCTTAGGTATTAAGCGCACTACATTAATTGCTAAATGCAAGAAGTTAAATATTTTTACTGTTTAGTATCGACGTAGATACATTCTATTGTTTCGGATTTGTCATTTACCATAACTGATGCTTTTTTTAAGTTAACTGTACATAGCGTTTCAGCTGTATAAGTATTCAAATGATGATACCTTACTCCTTGATCAGGTACAAATACAAACCATATTAATAACCACATATTACCATTTCCCTGTTCCTACACCTATTAACCAAAAAACAACAGCTAATATGCCTGCGCCGACTGCTGCTATAGATCCTCCAACTATCCATTCAAGAATCATTTGTTTGCGTTCTTCAGCTGCATAAACTTCTGCCGCACGTTTCTTACGCATTTGACCTTCCATGCGTACAATTTCATCCCAAGCACTTGGTCCATAGTAAAAGCTGATGTGGGTTTTCATTTCTTCACGCATCTCTTTTGCTTTTTGTTTATGCCCCCAAATTTCTAGGGCGTTTTGTTCTATTTGACTTGCGCCAAACAGCTTCTTAAACATTGGTGGATTTTGTGCTTGCTTATGTGAAAAATCTAAGTCTGACATTGCAGTTGACCACTGCGATAGTGTGCCTGCCATATCGTGCAGTTCTTTTCCTGTGTCTATTGCTGACTTGATTCCGCGATACGCGGCTGCTGCCATACCAATGGCTGATACCGGATCTATCATACTTGCCCTTTCTAATATGATAGTAAGATGCGCCCTCACGCTCTACTCTAATATTTATCTTATTAGTCTAATATATAGAGGACTATTATTTTTGTAGTTTTTGTGTTGCAGCATCTGATACAAACGGTATATCTGCGTTTGCTATGGTTTTTAAATTGTCAGACGACAATCTGTCTACTAGACTTTGAACTTTACGTGTTTGTGCTGGAGTAAGTTTTTTCTTATTGCTAAACATATTTTTTAGATCTGCAATATATCTGTCTGCTGTAGAAATACCTTCTTTTGCTTTCTTAATATCAGTTAATTCTTTGAACAACTCGCCTTTTTCGATATAGTTTCTCATATATCCTGAACTAGCTTTGTAAGTTCTAAAAGTAATTAATTGTTTATTGCTAAATTTATCTTTAATAGTTATTTGTGGGTTTGCCATACCTTGAACATATTCAGCAACTAAATCTAAGCCTTTATTGTGCAGTTCGTCGAACCTCTTTGGATCTAATATAAATGTTCCTTTGCCTGAAAATTGTTTTAATAAAATAGAATCGTCGTCTCTCGCAAGAAAAAATTTAAGAGCTTTAGCAAGGGTTTTTACAAAAGTCTTTTCACCATCATCACTTGCTAGTTTATCGTTTATACTATTAACAGCTTCTCTATAAGCTATTTCTTGTGCTGCTAAACGACCTTGTAAACTTTCGTCCCGTGCTGTTTTTAAATATTTTGCCTTTGCTTTACTAAGATCAGCAAGTCTTGCTAGTCCGTGTACTCCAAACAGATCGTCTTGAAGAATTCTAAATCTTTCTTCTGGTGTTGCTTTTTTCTTACCTCGTCCATCAACAACGCCGCCGCCACCAACTTGATGTATTTGGTTAGTTGTTCCAGCTTTAATGCTATACCCTCTATATTTCTTTTCAGTTTCGTTTTCAAAGTTAATATCAGTTTTAGTTTCAGTTTCGCCGCTTACGCCGTCACCTATCACTCTTACAAGATCATAACGTCCGTTAGTAGCATAAACATCTGCTCTTCGACCAGTTTCATCGTTAGCGTCATTAACTACATCCTTAGCAATAGCTAATGTTTCTGCATCTTTAAGTGCCTCGGTTGGGTTTTGAAATGCTGCCCAAGTACCCGGCTTTAAAGAAATCGTAACATGAAACTCATCGGAAATTTCTTTGTTTTCCGCATCTTTTACAGGAAGTTTAAAAGTTTCGCCATTTTTAATTTTAGGTATCCACTTAATAACTTCCTCAAGTGTAATATTTCTAGTAGGTCTAGCTTGTAATCTCACAAACGCAGCTAGTGCATGATAACCTTCTGTAATTTCACCTCTGTTAAAATCTAGTTTGCCTTGTGCGGCGGCAGCTTGCCCTGTTAGTTGTCCTTTGTAGACTACCTTTACAATAATGCTGTCAGCATCTTGTCCTAAATGATTTTTACCTTGTCCTTGTAATACATCAGTTACAGTTTGTACTTGTTGTCCTGGGTTAGCTTTGAAAAGATGTTGCCCATTTTTGCCTAACTGTATTGTAGGATCAGGCGATGATAAAATTTTATTTAATTGATCAATATAACCAGAAAGGCTGGTGGATGTCGGGCTTGGCCCAAGCATGTTCTCTGATAGCTTTAGATCTTTAAAACGCATCGTTTATTTCCTATTTCTTTTTAATATTTATACAATTTTAGGAAACAACATATCTGTGCAAAATTTGTCTACGTCTGCTTCATCAAGTCCTAGACTCTTCATTGTGCGTGGAGTATGTGGATTTTGTTGCTGATTATGACAGTAATAGTTTTGTGCGGCAATAACTTCATCTCTATTGCCTGCGCCTGTAAATTCACCTACTTCGTCAAAGTATGCACGTAAGTTGTTTTGTGCTAGTTCTATAATAGCAACTGCTTCTTCTACTGTGTTTACATTGCCAGCGGCAAGCATTTTATCTGTAAAGATGTTAGTTGCCCACTCTGGCAGTTGTCTTTGTTTGCTAGGAATAAAGTCTGCAACAGCTTCTTTGTAGCCGTCGATCATAGGGTGATCAAATGTAGAACTTGCTGAAAAGTCATGGAAGGCTCCTGTCATTTTGTTCTTACCTGCAATAACATCAAAACCGTATATAGGTGCATCATTGTTGAGTACAGGAAAAACACATACATGCATCATCCACAAGCCTCTAGACTCACGTGCATCTACAACATCAATATGCGCTCTACGAACATTGTTGTTGCGCCATACACGATTAATCCACAGATCGTTATTAAAATGGGCAAGACCCGGTTCGTCAAACTCTGTCGCACGTTCTTCAAAAATGTTAATAATTTCATCTTTACACTCTATTAGTCTATCCCAAATTACACTCACGTTTTTTTTGCCTCGCCTAATTGTACAAACATTTTAGTCGCAAAGTCAAAGCATAATTTAGCTTCGTCTGCCATACTATCATCTAGTCTAGCACGTACTAGTTCTTTAAGTTCGTCGTGACCTTTGGCAAACTTGTACATACGTCCTTCGCCTGGAACACGTTTAGCAATCATCTGTCCACCGCTTAGGTCGCCCATGTGTCTTACATAAACATGTGCCATAAGTTTGTCAGCATCATCCTTAATACTCATTAAGTGATCCATATACTCTTTAACTACTGGCATTAGTGGAGGTTGGTTAGGATTTGCTTCTCCCCACATTTCTTGGTAATCGTCATGTATTGCAGGTGCTCGGCGTAGTTCAGGCATGCCGTCAAACAATCCATGCATCATACTAAGCATTTCTAACATGTTATATTGTGGATGCTGATTAAATAAGTAACAAGCATAACGCTCGTGACTTATTTGAGGTTCCTTTGAAAACATCTCTTTCACAAACGTTTGACGTTCTGCGTTCTTATGATGTTCCCAAGTCAGTTCTTTTAAATTACTCATTCTGCCTCTTCTAATGATAGTTGCAGAGGAAATCCATGATTGCGGCTTGCCCCTACAGCTTCGTTTACTTTTTGTTCTGCTACTTCGTAGTTATATGTCCCAACTAGTGCCGAACCTTCGTTGTGGATTGTCATTGTTATGTCTTGAGCTGTTTTATCAGAATGTTTAAAAATTCCTTTTAATACAGTAATTACCCATTCCATTGGTGTTAAATCGTCATTAATCATAATGACATTGTACTTACTAGGCTCTTTAATAACACGTTTGATCTTTTCATCAATTACTATATCTGTATCTACACTCATTTGTTTTCTCCTTACAGTAGTTGGGGGGATATTTCACCCCCCCCGTTTTATTACTCGCTATCAATTACTGACGAATCATTAATCTTAATTGTTTTAGGCTTTAGTGCTTCTGGTATTTCACGTGTTAGATGCACATTAAGCATACCTAGTTCAAGGTTTGCGTTTGCTACATCAACGTGATCTGCGAGCGTAAACTCTCTGCGGAAGTTGCGTCCACCAATACCTTTGTGTAGGTAGTTGACTTCTTCGTCTCCTTTGGGCGATGTACCTTCGATACGTAAGATTTTTCCATCCTTAGTGATATCTAAATTGTCCATACCAAAACCAGCAACAGCAATACTAATCATGTATTCGTCGTCGTTGATCTGTGCTATGTTGTAGGGTGGATAACCTTGACTATTAGGTGTATTAGCAAACGATCTTTCAAGTTCGTTAAACATCTGATCAAAGCCGATACTGGCTCTGTGTAGGTTAGGAATGTTGAGGGTTTGTAGTCTTGTCATTTTGTTTCTCCTTTAAAAAAGCAAGATTGTAGTTTGGACCCTTTCGGCGTCCGGTTAAATGTACATTAGGCTCGTCCTTTTGTACACATTTATTTATCATCTGTTATTTGCCAACAGTTGATTTTTCGAACACACCATTGTGTGTTTGTGTGCAACGTATAAATGTAGCACACTTCGGTAGTTGCTTGATATACTTAGCGCCTACGTATGTACAGGTTGACCTAATACCCCCGAGTACTTCTTGTACGGTATCCGCTACAGATCCCCTGTAGGGTACTAGGACAGTCCTGCCTTCTGATGAACGATAGTTTTTCAATCCACCAAAATGCTTGTTGTTTGCACTTTCACTACTCATACCGTAGAACTGTACAAACTGTTTTGTTTCTGTGACTCCAACTTCTTGTGTGTGATATTCTTTTGTAATTACTTCGCCTCCGCCCTCATCGTGTCCAGCAAGCATACCACCTAGCATTACAAAGTCTGCTCCAGCGGCAAATGCTTTGGCTACATCGCCAGGTGTAGTACAACCGCCGTCAGCGATAATGTGACCACCAAGCCCGTGAGCAGCATCGGCACATTCAATGACCGCTGAGAGTTGCGGATATCCCACCCCAGTTTGAATACGAGTCGTGCAAACGCTCCCAGGACCGATGCCCACTTTAACAATGTCTGCTCCTGCAAGAATAAGTTCCTCTGTCATTTCTCTTGTTACTACATTACCAGCAATGATTACTAAATCTGGAAACTGTTTACGTACTTTACGAACATGCTCTGCAAAATGATCACTATATCCGTTAGCAATATCCATGCATACGTATCTAAGATTACTTCCAGTTAATGCTTTGACTGATTCTAGTTTACACCAATCATCATCGCTAGTACCAATACTCATAGCAACGTTTTCTGTACGAGAAATGTCGTCTATATCAAAGCGGGCATTAAAAAAGTCTATTAGTTCGTTAGCTTCATATGTTTTTACTAGGCAAGTAAATATGCGTTGACTTGCAAGTTTGTTAGCCATTTCAAATGTACCAACACCGTCCATGTTACTTGCCATGATAGGCAAACCTTGATAATCGTAATCAGTATTTGGATTACCTACAAGATTAGATTTATAATTGCGGAAATTTGTTTTACGGGTTAAGTGTACTTGGTTGCGGCTTTTAAGTGTGCTACGCTTAGGACGTATTAGTACATCTTTGTAATCTAATTTGACATCTTGTTCGATGCGCATTTTGTTTACCTTTTCTTTTTGGGCTGTGTTAGTACCTGTTCCATTTTTTCTAGCTTCTTCAACCAACGTGCTCTACCAGCTGCCTTTGCTTTTTTACGTTTGAGACTTGGCTTCGTAAAGAATTCTCTTTCACGTAGTTCTTGCAAGATTCCGTCTTCTTGTACTTTCTTTTTAAATTTCCGCATTGCGTAATTAAAATCGCCGTTGCGTACTTCAACAGTAAGACCACTTTTTGCATCGTTGTCTCTTGTTCTATTTTTTTGGTGTCTCAAGATGTTCTCCTATGTTAGACAAAAAATCTAAAGTATATATTTTATTTTTACTTAAATTATTATACACTGAATCCTGGCTGTTTGTCAACCAGTAAGTTTTGTTTTTAGCAATCATATAGCTTAATAAATCTCTACAATGTTCTGTACAGTTGTCAACGTCTATAATCACTATATCGCTTTGTTTGAATACATTTAGCAACCAGTTTACGTTTTCTTTATCGTATGTTGGTTGTTCATAAATGTATACGTTTAATGAATCTTCTACACTAGAAAATACAGTTTTTTGTATTTCTTTTTGTAATGCACCACTAGGACTTACAAACAACAGTTGTATACTATCGTTGTGTAAAATATCCGGTGGGGTAATTAAATTGATGTTGTTCAAGAATAACCTATTTTTTTAGCTTATTAAACAAAGTGTTCTCTGATTGTTCAGCATTTTGTGTATAACCTTCATTACTATTATAGTTATCATCTACAGGTTCGTCTTCCCACGGTAATGAATCTATAACGCCCGCAATGTATAACTTCTTATAGTGCTTCAAAGTTTGATCAGGATTTACTGTTTTCCAGTGTTGCCTAGCGTCTTCAAATTCTTGTGTGTTTTCTTTAGCTTCGTAATCAGCTGTTCTTTTTAATTCTTCGTGTAATTCTAATTTTTTTTTTGGTTCAGTTAGTTCTTCTGGATAGAACATTCTATTTTTGGTGTCCGGTATCTCTCCAGTACTTCTTCTGGCGTCCTGCCCGGTATTAGTTTGCTCTTGGGTTTGGTCACTGTTAGGAACTTGTTCTTCTGTAAGTTCCAATTCGCTCCGTCCTGATAGACCTTCCGCATCATTGGCTTCTCGATCTCGTTCATTATGTTCCACATCACCATCTTGTATATTGCTGTCTGTAGGTTCCACCACTGTTCCATCTATTTCTCCTTTGGTTGGTTCCACTTGTCCAGTGTCGTCTTCTCTGGCCATAGCCATTCCGTCGGCATCGGATCTTCCTTGTTGTCCGGTTCCAATGGTAGGTTCCCCATCAAGTCCTTCAACCTCTGGTCCAGATCCGGTGTTGTCTCCCTCGTCATTTATTTCTTCCTTTTGTTCCGCAGGTGGCGCAGGAGTAGCATTAGTATAAGGAATGTTGTCAATTATACGCTGGGCTCTTGCTCGTTCGTATTCGGCTCTTTCACGCCGAAGACGTTCACCGTCGTCATCTTCAACTTCTTTTCTTCTAAAGTCAAAGGTATACTGTGCGGCTATTAACAGTAGGACGGCAAGTGGATCAAACACAAAGATAATAATAATTATTACCCAACGTACAGCTTCTTCGAGCATGTTACTGTCTGCCTGTTCGCCATATACGAACTCAGCAATGTATTTAATAGGTCCTACTTCTGCTTCTAGTTTGCGATATTCTGCTTCTAGAGCTATTTTTTCTTCTGTAAGTGTGTCAATTTCTGTGTTAGCATCCTTGATGCGATCTTGTTGTGCGTCAATGTCTGCTTCTAACTCATTTGCATTGTCTACATCGCCTAGTTGGCTACGTAGTCTTTCAATTAGTATTTGCGATTGTGCTACTTGTGACTCTGCACTAGCACGTAGTCGTTGTATTTCATCTCTTGCTGTTTGTATAACAGGCGATTCTGTTTGGCGCACTTCATCAATCTTAGCAAGCATTGTAAGCTCACGCTCTTTGAGTGCAGGTATTTGTACTGTGCGAATATCACTAACTACACCTGCTAGTCTTGTACGTTCTTCGTCTATAGTTGTAGTTGCGTCTTTGCGTACTTGTGCTACTTCTCCTTGGATTTGGGTAATCCTATCGCGTTGGCCGCTAACCCAGGTAGCGAGAGCAGTACGAGTGTTGCCACCAAACAGTCCATCACTTGTGACACCGATAATGGCTTGTCCTGCTCTAATTTGTCCTTGTTCTGATGAGTTGAGTTGGTTTGTAACACGGATAATCTCCTCTTCTAGTTGTGCTATTTGTTCTAGTAAAGGTTCAACACCGCTTGAGTCTGCATCTAAGTTTTCTATTTTAGATTCATACTCCCTTGCGCTTTGTTCTAAACGTAAAACTTCTGCTTGTATACTTGTAAGTTGATCTTCGTACGGTTTAGTACGTGTTGAGTCTGTTGCTCTTGCATCAGCAATGGTTTGGTTTTGTTGTTGTATAGCAGGCTGTATGCGTTCAAACGCTAGATCTATACGTCCTTGTTCTTTGTCAATCTGTGCTTGTATTGTTGCGTCTGCACCAGTTTCACTATTTTCTAACTGTGCAATGCGTGTATTGGCACGAGTAACGATAGCGTTCTGTCTATCAATCTCAGCAGTAATACTTTCTACTCTAGCAACACTTTCTTCGCTTGCACTTGTTTGTTCAATGTGTGCTTTTGATAGAAAACCAAAAATACCCATACTTGTAATAAACATGAGTACAACAACTGCAATGCTTAGATAGCTTTTAAGCCACCATCGTGCTTGGTTCCAGTACTTGTGTAACCATACTGCTGTTACAAGTTTTGCTATTTCTAGTGTGCCGCCCATGATCATAATGGGTACGGCTGCTGCCGCAAAGATAGCTACAAGCCCTGCGACAGAGTAGTAAATTGCCACAGCACTAATACACAATGCTGTGATAAGAGTTAGTATTCCAAATATCATACTATATTTAACCCCATCTGAACTCCAAATAAAGCACAGCTATTAGTCATTCCAACGGTAATAGATATGATCGCCTATTTTTCCAACTAAATGTAACGAACTAGCCCAACGCGGGCTTACATAACCTGCATGATAATGTGTGGCGCCTTCTGTAAGCCCACGATAATCTCCGTAGTTAATTATTTTATATGCAGATGATTGTGCGCTCATCCATGCGTCGGTATCTTGCGGTGCGTCAGGTTTCCCGTCGCAATACCAACTGAACTGACAACGATCACGGATGGGAATAGGCTCGCCTGTTTTCCAACTTGGTTTATGTTCTCCTTGATATACTACAGTACATACTGAATTTGGATAACGTCGATCTTGTACTCTATTTAGAACTACATCTGCTACAGCCATCTGATCCGCAAAATTTGATCCCCTAGCTTCATAGTAAATATTTAGAGCCATACAATATTCTTCTGGGTATTCTTCTTTAGCGTACAAGTTATCGCCTAATGCAAAAGTCGCAAAGACGGCTAGTATTCCTGCTATAAAAAATGTTCTCATGATTGCCTCTTTTGTTAGCGCCGCATGGCGGATATATCTTTAGCTTGTGTTGTACCACGCATAACCGGTACAGCATTTGATTTGTGCATTGTAGCAATACCTACAATTAAGTCGCCCGTATACTTGGGATTCTCTTTCTTTGTAGCTACACCTACTCCATCACCTTTACTAGGAATATGTGCTGTAGATCTATAGTTAGGATTGTCTGTCGGAACGTATGCTTCAACGCTAGATGATTTCTTTTTGCGTGAAGTATGTTCGCCGCTTACATAAGAAAGATACTGTTCGAACGTGTCGAATTGTGCCGAATGGCAATTAATTCTACGCATCTGTTTGTTGTGCGCCCGCCAATCTTGTTCTAGTTTAAGTCTTTGATTATCTGTGATCTTTTTTGCCTTACGTTTCTTATAATTAGTAGTTGTTAGGTAAGGACCCACCAGCGACATTGTCATAAAAAAACTCCTGCTATTGTTAAACTGTTTATACAGTATAGCAGAAGGATATGTAGTTGTCAACCTTTTTATTCTGATATATCTTTGTTACCAAATTCTTCTGCTATAAACTCTCCAAATGCTTCACCTATTATCCATATGAACACAAGAACGTAAGCTAGAAAAATAACAACCATTGGTATAACTATTATTTGTAACCACAAAGGTTTATCTTTTATCCAATGTATAAATTTTTTAATTTTGCTCTTTATACCTTCAAGAAAGAAATGGCCAATAGTCCATCTAAGAATTCGCATAACGATCAATACGGGTGAAGAGATAACTTCAAATAAAATAAGGAAGGCGTCGACTGCTAGGTCAACTAGATGATCAACATTAGCCCATTTTTTAAATTTTTGCCACATAGTAGATCTCCCTCTACTATTTATAGCCAAAAAGAAAGGGGCAAGTTTCCCTGCCCCTTAATTATGTTTACTTAATGTACACCGTGTGGTAGTTTAGAATAGTCAACCATGTAATAGCCTGACTTGTGCATTTCAACTGCATCAGCATACTTTGTATCAAGTAATTCTTGAGCCATTGCGCCTTTTTGTACAGTTTCCTTGTCCCATACGTAGTTATAAGTGTATGTATTAATATCTGCAACTTTACCTGCAAATTTAACATTCTCTTTTAAACGTACATCTGAGAACCACTTCTTAACTTTTCTGCCAGCACTCTTAGCTGCATTTGCTGTTGCATTTGCCGCATCGGTAGCTGCCTTTTCTGCTGCTCTTGCGGCATCATTAATTGCTTTATTAGCCGAATTAATAGCATTGTTACATTGATTGATTGCACTGTCACATGCATTAATTGTTGAATTAGCAGCATTCATTGCATTCTGTGCTGACACAACATCTGCTGTCCATTTAGCTGCTTCGTTGCCCCAATGCGCTACTGCATTGGCAGCATTTGAAACTTCGTTAGTTGCAGAATTTACTGCATCTTCAGTAGTTTGTACTGCTTGGTTAGCTGTGTTTAATCCTGCTTCTGCAATTGCTTGTGAATCTTGTGCAATATTTAATGCCATATTAGCAGCCTTCATAGCTTCGTCATGTGCATTATCTAACTGACCTGTAATATAGTCTGTTGCTTCGTCAATAGTTCCGCCTGCATCAATAATAGCATTAGCTGCATCAATAACTGGATTCATATCAATGTTTACATCAATATCAGCATCTAATCCAATTAGTACTGCTGCTTTGCCGCTGATGCCAATTGACACTGTATTATCTTCAAACGTTGCATGAGCTTCGCCAGTGACACCTACTTGTGCTCCAATTGATGCGCCAACTTCGCCACTTGCTTCAACGTTACCAACATGTGCTGTGCCACTTGCATCTGCGCCTACATTGGCTCCTGCGATTGCGCCACCTTCTACTGATGCTCCGTGTTCACCAATACTTGCACTGCCGCCAGCTTGTGCATATGCTTCTGCATGTACGCCAGCTTCGCCTTCAGCACCTGCATCAATACTTACATCACCCAGTGGTGTGTCTAAGCCTACTTTAGCATCCGCTGATCCTGATACACCTGCTTCTGCTCTTGCACTTGCTCCAACTTCTGCAGCTGCTGTTGCATCGCTGCCATCCCATCCACCACTAGCATTTGCATGTGCTTCTGCTTCTGCGCTTGCATGTGCTTCTGCTTCTGCGCTAGTGTCTGCATGGGCTGTTCCAATGCCACCTAAGTCTTGTTCTGCATGTGCTTCTGCGCCTGTGCTTGCACTTGCTTCTGCGCTTGCATGTGCTTCTGCGCCTGCTGCAAATGAACTGTCAGTAACTTCTACACCAGCACTTGCTCCAGCTTCTGCTGTTGCACTTGCTTCAGCATGTGCGCTTGCACCTACTTGGTCGTTTCCCGCTTTAGCACTAGTGCTAGTTTCAGCATATTGAATAATATGTACACTGTATTGCGGTTCAGCTACTTGCTGAACGTTTGCTTGTGCATTTAATACTGCTTCGTGTGCAGCATCATATTCTTCAGACTTAGCTCTTTGATCTGCTAATGCAGCATCATGATCTGCTTGTGCTTGGTTATAATGTGCTTCGGAATGTTTTTGATTTTCTTGTGCGGTGTGTTGTTCTTTTTCAGCATTTGCTTTATTATTGCCTGCTGAGTCTTTTTGTTGCTGTGCTGATCTTAATTGATTTTCAGCAGTAGCTTTCTCTGATGTTTTTTGATTTTTTGTATTTTGAGCATTTGCTTTATCTTGTTCTGCACTCATTTAAAATTCTCCTAGGTTAAGTTATTTCTTTTCCATTAACGCCACTGCGGCATCATAGCTACTTCTACTTATGACTTCTTCACGCAATAACTTCTCTCTATTGGCTAAGTGTTTCATAGTAATTTCTTTCTTTGATCCGCCGAAGTATGCAACAGCGTGTCCTTCTTCAACTAAGATATCTGTTACTAACTTTGTTTCTCCGTTGTAGTCTACTTTAAAGTCTCCTAAGATACGTCCGAACTTGCCTTTCATATCTTCACCCTTACGGTCTTCGGTAGTAATAAGTTTACCACCGTGTTTCATAAGTTCTTTCAAACGTGCTTTGGCTGCTTCACCAAACAAGTCTTCTACTTTATCTCTTGTGCGTGACTCCGGAGTGTCAATGCCCATTACACGAACACGTTCGTCTGTTAGTGTAACTCCAAATCCTAGATCAATATCTACATCTACTGTGTCGCCATCTACTACTTTAACGACCCTTACATCATATTCATTTTGTTGCATAATTTTTGCCCTTTGTTAGCTTAATTTCTTTTTAATCCATAAGATAGTAGCATAAACTACAATGCCATAGACTGTTGCGAGAGCGATATCTACAACATGCTCTCGCATGTCATATATAAATTGTATCCCTGCTTGTACGTCACCTTCAGACATGAGTTGCTCCTCTATAATATACTACGTTTATTTAGTCATAAAAAAAGACGCTCTGAGAGCGCCTTCTTTTAGTTGTTATGTTTTTAACTTAGAATGCAAAAGTTGCTGTTAAAGTAATCTCTGAACGTTCTCTTGCTTCTAGGTCGTATGCTGTGCCTAGTTCTAGTTCTAGAGCATCAGTTGCCATGTAGCTTGCGCCAAGGTCAATAGTTGGCATATGATCAAATTCATCATCTAAGATAAAGCCGCCTGCATTGTCATATACATTCAATGTTGTTGCTGCTGTTAAATCAAGCCCCAACCAAGCATAACCTAGTTCTGGTGTAAGTTTAACTGTTGTTGTATCTGCATCCACTTTATATTGTGCTTCTGCTTCTGTGTTTAGTGTTAGGCCAGTTGTACCTAAGTCAACTGCTCCTGCTACTGTTGCTGATGCAGCCAATGCTGCCGCGATAAATACTGTACGCATTATAATAATATACCTTTCAAATTGTACTGTCGTAAAAAAGGGCAAGCTCACAACTTGCCCTTTCATACTATTAATTATACTATCTATTTCTGTTTTGTTGATCGTTTAGGGCGTTTTTTGGGGGGTCTGTAATAATAGTTTTATTTGTGTTGCGCTTGAGCAACGGTAGTAATGCTGTTTCTGCTTGCCTATCATTCCACTTGAATTGTATCTTGGCTTCTTTAAGCATGTCCTCTACGGCATCATGTCTGTTGATAATGCCGTAGAGTATTTTATCTATTTCTAACCAATTCAACCTTTAGCATCTTTCTCTGCTTTAGTTAATTTGTTATTCCAACTATTGTTACTAATGCCAAGTTCATTAGGCATTGGTTTAGTTTTGCCTACAGTAATCTCTCCGCCTTTGGCAAGAAACTCTGCCTTCATACGTTCTAGTTCATCGTCTTTGGGCTTTGCATCGTGATTCATTGACATAGTATTATCCTCCTGGTGTCCATTCTTTAGGACTGTACCATACCTTTTGATTGTGTATTTTGCCTAGTAGTTGTTGTAGTTCTCGCATTTCCTCATGTAGTTGAGTTGATGCATCGCCTTCAGCAATAGCCAATCCTCTGCGGCCTGCTTTTGCTCTTAGTGCTGATTCTATAACTTCAATGTCTCTTACTGTAAGTTCAAAGTTATTATTAGGTTTCAATCTGTGTCTCCTATACAAAAGAAAGCACCCGAAGGTGCTTTCCTGCTATGTTTGGTAACAAGGTC